>Ga0307507_10000110_pt1 | contig 135506 bp, 136 predicted proteins | sample 7_EM_MG_FD_207223 | JGI IMG/M metagenome (GOLD analysis project Ga0307507, IMG submission 207223) | Populus trichocarpa ectomycorrhiza microbial communities from riparian zone in the Pacific Northwest, United States - 7_EM | ecosystem: Host-associated > Plants > Roots > Unclassified | place...
TCCGCGCGGCCCGCGCCCGGCGGGCGCCGCGGCCCCGGGCCCGCGGGGGGGGGGGGGGGGGGGGCGGGGGGGGGGGGGGGGGGGGCCCCCCCCCCGGGCCCCCCCACCGCCCGTCAGCGCCCCTTCCGCTCCTTCTTCTCCTGCTCCCGGAACCAGCTCTCCGCGACGATGCGAGCCACCCGCCCCCGCTCCCAGCACAGCCGGCAGCCGACCCGGGCCCGAGACCCGAACGGCACCACGTGCCCGGACCCCTCGCAGGCCGGGCAGCTGACGATGAACTTCTTCTTGGGTGGAACCTGCGAGTCGTCGCGGGCATCCTCGATGTCGGTGCTCAAGACGCTGGCCTCCCTTCCCTTGTGGGGGCAGGCGGAACCGAATAACCCTGATCCGGATGGTGACCGGACGGGACGGACGTGGGGGTGCGGCGTCGCGGCGGCACTGGCGCGAGTCCGAACGGGTGAAGAACGCATAACAGAATTCGATCACTGCTGCATCGCAGCGGGGTTACTGCTAATGTGACGGCCATGTCGACGATTGGCAAGTGCCAAACGGATGTGACAATTGAACATGCAGTGAGCAAGTGCGCAACGCAGCGTGCTCACCGCCCCGACGTGGCGGCCTGACGTGTCCGAACCGACTGTGTCTGAACACGCTGGGTCTGTTCACGCTGCGTCTGAACGCGCTGCGTCTGAACCGGCCGTCTCCACCGCGACGGCCACAGCCAACGCCGTCACCGCCGGGATGCAGCTCGGCGTGGGGCTGCGCGGGCTGCGGGAGGCCGCCGGCAAGACCATCGAGCAGGTCTCCCAGGACCTGTCCGCCTTGCTCGGCCCCGGTTTCTCGCCGACCAAGCTGAGCCGGCTGGAGACCGGCAAGCGCCCGGCCAACCAGCGCGACGTACGCGATCTGTGCCTCTACTACAAGGCCACGCCGGAGGTTCTGGACCGCCTGGTCGAGATGGCGAAGGCCAGCCGGCAGCAGAACCGCTGGCAGGGACTGACCGAGGCCTACGCCGAATACATGGCCCTGGAGTCGATCGCCGCGGGCGTACGCGCGTACGAGTCGATGCTGGTGCCCGGCCTGTTGCAGATCCCCGAGTACTCGCAGGCGGTCGCCGTCGGCAACGCCTTCGAGCAGACCGCGGTCTCGGAGGGCGAGGGCGCGGATCTCGAGGTCAAGGCCAACGTGCGCATCGCCCGGCAGAAACGGCTCCGGGCACGGCCGCCGCTGAGCCTGCACGCGATCGTCGACGAGAACGTGGTGCGTCGCCGCATCGGCGGTCCCGAGGTGATGTCGCGCCAGTTGCGGCACTTGCACGAGATCTCCAGGCTGCGCAACGTGACCCTGCAGGTGGTGCCGATCTCCCGTGGAGCTTATCCAGGTATTGAGTCGGCCGGGTTCTCCATCCTGGACTTCACCCCCGGCACGCACACCCAGGAGTACGTGTGCTTCCTCGAAGGCATCGTGGGCGTGGTCTGGGCCGAGCGGGAGGCCGAGCGGCTGCGCATCGTGCGGGTCTTCAAGTACATGGAGAGGCTCGCCCTGCCCGAGGCCGAGAGCCGGGAGCTGCTGGAGTCCGTCCTTCAGGAGCTGTGAGGGGGCACTGAAGCTTCCCGGACGAAAATTCGTTCGGGAGGAACCAACCAGGATGCCGCGTCCTGCGGTATCCGCGAGTGAAGGGAGCCTGGATTGTCTGACCACAGTGGGCTGAACCTCGCCTGGCGCAAGGCCGCCGCGAGCACCACGAACGGCAACTGCGTCGAGCTCGCCCCGCTGCCCGACGGGGGGGTCGCGGTGCGTGACAGCAAGGATCCCTCCGGACCCAGCCTGCGATTCACCGCTGCCGAGTGGTCCGCCTTCGCCAACGGCATGACCGGCGGCGAGTTCGACGAGCTTGACCTGGCCCACCAGGCCTGACGCCGGCCGGCGCCGAGGGGTCCCGACCGGATCCGTCGCCGCCGGCCTCCTTACCGCGGTCGCTTCACCCGGAACCGCGATTGCTTCACACGGAAGCCGTCTGGAGCAGCTCCGCGATGCTGGGGCGGTCGTTGAAGTAGGGCGGCTCCATCAGCGCCTGCTGCAGCGGGGACAGCTTGTCGGCGAACGACTCGTAGCCGGGCGGCCTGGGATCGGTGCGGAAGCACAGGGCGCCGGGGCAGTAGCGCACGAACACGGTCCGGCGCGGCGCGGCGCCGAGCCAGGGCAGGGTGCCGTGGATGAGCGCCTCGGTGAAGACCACCGCCGAGCCCGCCCTGATCGCGAACTGCCTGACATGCTCGGCCCCGTCCTCCAGCCGGGCCAGCTGGTCGGGGCAGGGGAAGTTCGCCTTGTGGCTGCCCGGGATGCAGACGAAGCCGCCCTCGCCGGGCGCCACGTCGGTCAGCGCGTAGCCGACGGTGATCAGACCATTGCGAAGGTTGCCGTCGCGCACGTCGTAGGTGCACTGGGTGTCCACCAGGCCGCTGCCTCCGTGCAGGGCGAAACCCTCGGTGCCGGGGCTCATCACGGTGCCGCGCACGGAGTCCAGCCGGAACCCGTCGCCGATCAGGTCGAGCATGTGCTCGAGCATCACCGGCAGCGCGACCAGGTCGCGGAAGGCGTCGCCGTGCGGTTCGGGCCAGCCGAGCGCGTCCAGGAAGCCGGTGCGCTTGTGCTCGCCGACGAAGGCCGCGGCGCCGAGGGCCAGGTCGTAGTCCTCCGAGACCACATGCTCGGAGCACTCGTCCACGGCCTCGTTGAGCCGCTTGAGCAGCTGCGGGTCGAGGGCGTCCTCCACGACGAGATACCCGTTGACGTCGAACAAGTACTTTTCTATCGGGTGCACGCCGATCCCTTCACTGGTGTTCGTGGTGCTGGTGTTCGTGCTGGTGGTCGTGGTGCGGAGCCTGCTCCTGCTCCTGTTCTTGGTCCTGCTCCGGGGCGCCGCCCATCATCGCCAGCATCTGCCGGCCGCCGGTGCGGAAGAAGCGCAGCAGCAGGGCCGCGGCGAGGGCCAGGAACAGCACGTTGAGCCAGCTGGTGTAGTTCCAGCTGACGCCCTCGGCGGGCAGCTTCGCGGAGTGCTGGTCCGGGACCAGCCCGAGGCCGCCGAACAGCAGCTCGGTCACGTAGCCGGCCGCCACCATCGCCGCGTAGAAGGTCGCCGCCAGGAAGCCGGCCATCCGCAGCCCGTAGTACTTGCGGTAGATGTTCAGGATCGGCGCGATCAGCAGGTCGGCGAAGATGAACGCGACCACGCCGCCGAAGCTGATCCCGCCCTTCCACAGCACCACGGCCAGCGGCACGTTGCCGATCGAGCACACGAAGCTCAGCACCGCCACCAGCGGGCCGACCAGCGGACCCCAGAGCTTGGCCACGAGCGGATGGCCGCTGAGGAAGAAGTGCTGCCAGAAGGTGTCCGGCACCCAGGCGGCGATCGCGCCCGCGATCAGCAGGCCGCCGACCAGGTCGCGCAGGATCGCCGCCCACTCCATCACGAAGATGTGCGCGACCGAGGTCAGCCCGTCCCGGGAGAACAGCCGCCGCAGGAACGGGGCGTCGGAGCGCACCGACATGTCCATCGCGGCGTGGCCCTCCATCGAGCCGGCCACGCCCCGGTCCGCCTGCTCGCGCGCCGCGTCGAGCAGCCGGTCGCGCAGCAGCAGCCGGAACAGCACCGCGAGCAGCACGATCATCACCGGTCCGCCGACGAACTCGGCCGCGGTGAACTGCCAGCCCATCAGCAGCGCCAGGATGATGCCGAGCTCCACCACCAGGTTGGTCGAGGCGATCTCGAAGGCCATCGCCGCGGTGAAGTGCGCGCCCTTGCGGAACAGCGAGCGGGCCAGGGCCACCGCCGCGTACGAGCAGGACGAGGACGCCGCACCGAGGGCGGAGGCGACCGCGAGGGTGCGCGGCCGGTCGTCGCCGAGCAGCCGCACGACGGTGGACTTGCGCACCAGCGCCTGCACGATCGCCGACAGCAGGAAGCCCAGGACCAACGCCCAGGTGATCTCCCAGGTCATCGAGCCGGCAATGGACAGCGCGTGGGTGACTGCGTTCATCGTCCGGGCACTACCCGGTTCTGATCGGTTCGACTCCGGATCGGGTCGATGCGGATCAGTACGGCGTGGATCAGTTCAGCTCGGGATGCGTCTCCGGGATCCGGCACAGCCTGCGCGCCCGCTCGCACAGGGCTTCGCGGCGCAGTGACTGGAGGTAGTCCGGTTCCACGGACAGCAGCCGTTCACAGGCCATGACGATGTCTCCGGGCGGAATGCGCTGCCCCCGCTCGTAGTCGCCGAGGTTGCTGTGCGCGGACAGCCCGATCAGCCGGGCCAGTTGCCGCTGGGACATCCCCAGTTCGAGTCTGCGCCGCCGCAACGCCCTGCCGAGCCGATACGCGGCAGGTGCGTCCTGCGCGGCGGAGCCATCGGCCTGCACTCCCATTCCCGGCGCCTCCTCGGATTCGTGGACACTCCGTGCGTACTTCGTAACCAAACGAATATAGGAGAGCTCTGATTGCCGACTGAAGGGTGAATACGGCGCGTTCGGCCGCCGTGTGCGCCGGTGTCCTCCCGATGCCGTGCAGTCGGGAGGCCGTGGCCAGGCCGGAACCGGCTAGTCCCGGGTCCGATGGAAGGACGGCGGCGGCGTCTCGGATTCACTCGTTCGGGGGGCGCATTCGGCGGGCTTCCGGGCATCGGCCGGTCCGCGGGGTCCGCTGGCGCGGTCGGCATCCGGTCGGAGCTTGGACGGCGTTTGGTCGGGAATCGGGCGTATCCCGGAAGCGGCGTGCTGGACTGCGAAGCGTACGGCCGCTTCGCACACCGCTGGTTCACACACCACTGGCGAGCAGCACGCAGCACCGCAGGACGCCCGGCGGGTCAACCCGCCGGAGCCGCGGCCGTACCGGGAGGGGACGAGGGACTTTGGGAGGGTTGCCTCGCAATGGACGTGCGGTACGAACCGTTCTGTTTCGCCGATCCGCTGTTCTACGACTCACCGCGGCGCTGGCAGCGCAACGCGTCCGACTTCGAGGCCGCCGGGGCGCGGGTTCCGGCCGGCTGGCAGCGTAGCGAGCGCGATCTGTGGATCGTGCTGCAGCCCGAGGGGCTCCGGCTGCCGTCGCAGGGCTGGAAGATCCATGTCTCGGCCACCCCGGACAACGCCGAGCGGGTGCTGGCCAAGGTGTCCGAGTACTGCTTCGCCCGGCGGCTGCTGTTCAAGTTCCTGCGCGGGCCGGCCGTGCTGCTGATGCAGAACAGCAAGTACGCGCCGCGCGGTTCGAGCGGCAAGCTGCTGACCGTCTACCCGCGGGACGAGCCCGAGTTGGAGTGCACGCTCAGCGGCCTCGACGCGCTGGTCGGCGGCGAGCCGGGGCCCTACGTCCTCAGTGACCTGCGATGGAACGCCGGTCCGCTGTACACCCGGTACGGCGGATTCGCAGAGCTCTACCACGTCGGCGAGTACGGCGAGCGGGAGCTGGCGCTGCGCCGGCCCGACGGCGTCATGGTGACGGACCGGCGCGACCCGGTCTTCTCGGTGCCCGACTGGGTGACGCTGCCCGGTTTCCTGGAGCCGCAGCTGGCGGCCCGCGGCGCGCAGCGCTTCGACCTGCCGTACCGGATCGAGCGGGTGCTGCACTTCTCCAACGGCGGCGGTATCTATCAGGGGCGGCCGGACGGGGGTGCCGTCGTGGAAGGCGGCGCCGAGGACAGTGGCACAGCGGCCCGGGGCCGGTTCGAGCAGGTCGTGCTCAAGGAGGGGCGGCCGCACTCGGGCCTCGACCAGAGCGGCACCGACGCGATCGCCCGGCTGCGGCACGAGCACGACATCCTCAGCCGGCTGCGCGGCCTGGACTGCGTGCCCGAGGTCGTCGAGTACGCCACCGCCTGGGAGCACCACTTCCTGGTCGAGAGCTTCGTCGAGGGCGAGACCCTCAACGCGGCCTTCGTCCGCGAGTACCCGCTGGTGCACCCGAACCAGACGCCTGAGACGCGCGCCGAGTACGCGCGCTGGGCGGTGGACACGGTGCGCCGGGTCGAGGCCGGGCTGGAGCAGATCCACCGGCGCGGTGTGGTCTTCGGCGACCTGCACCCGAACAACATCATGCTGCGCCCGGACGGCCGGGTCGTCTTCCTCGACTTCGAACTGGCCTCGCCGGCCGACGACTACCGTCCGCCGATGCTGGGCGCCGGCGGCTTTGCGGCCCCGCGCCACCTGCGCGGCTTCGACGTGGACCGGTACGCGCTGGCCAGCCTGCGTATCTGGCTGCTGCTGCCGCTGGTCACGATGCTGCACCTGGACCGGGAGAAGGCCGAGCAGCTCATGCGGGCGTCGCACGGGCTCTTCCCGCTGCCGCCGGACTACTTCGACTCGGCCCGAGAGCTGATCCTGAGTGCCGGGGACTCCGCGAAGGTGAGTGCGGGCGCTGCGACGTCCGCCAAGGCGCGGTCCCCGCACGTGGCCGGGTTGCTCGATCCGGACGACGGCAGCTCGCACGACTGGCCGGCCCTGCGCGCCTCGATCGCCAGAGGCATCGCCGCCTCGGCGACGCCCGAGCGCACCGACCGGCTGTTCCCCGGCGACATCAACCAGTTCGACGCCCGCGGCGACGGGCACGGCCTGGCGTACGGCGCGGCGGGCGTGCTCTACGCGCTGCACGCCAGCGGGGCGCCCGTCGATCCGGGCTTCGTCCAGTGGCTGATCGACGCGACGAAGCGCGATTCCGTCACGGCCGGCGCGCTCACCGGAACGCACGGCGCCGCGTACGCACTCGACCGGCTGGGCCATCGCGACGAGGCGCTGGCCCTGCTCGACCGGCTGGCCGAGGCCCGGCTGACCTCGGCCGGGGTCGAGGACGGACTGACCGGGCTGGGTTCCGGACTGGCCGGAATCGGCCTGGTGGACCTGCACTTCGCCCAGGCCACCGGTGACTCCGCGTGGCGGGACTCGGCGCTCCACGCCGCGGACCGGCTCGCCGCCCGGCTCGCGCAGCCGCCCGCCGAGCGCGGTGCGGAGCGGATGGGCGATGCGAAGGAGGGGCTGGTCTACGGAGCCTCGGGCGCGGCCCTGTTCGCGGTGCGGCTCTACGAGGAGACCGGCGATCAGGGACTGCTGGACCTCGCGCAGACCGCGCTGGCCCGCGACCTGGAGTCCTGCCGGAGCATGGCGGACGGCACGGTGCAGGTCTCCGACGGCGACAGGGTGCTGCCGTACCTGGAGGTCGGCGGCACCGGGATCGGCCTGGCGCTGCGCGAGTTTCTCGCCCATCGGCCGGACGCGCCGTTCGCGGCGTTGGAACGCGGCATCGCGCGGTCCTGCGACGTCGAGTTCGTGATCCAGCCCGGACTGTTCAACGGGCGGGCGAGCTTCGTCGCCTACCTGGCCCGGCTGCGGGACGCCAGGTCGGTCGCGGCGGACGGACTGGTCGTGCCGGTCGTGCCGGGCGGGGCGGGCGACGGCGGGGACCTCGACGCGCTGCTCGACCGGCAGCTGCGCCGCCTGTTCTGGCACGCGGTCTCGTACCGGGGGCACCTGGCGTTTCCCGGCGACCAGCTGCTCCGGCTGTCGATGGATCTGGCCTCGGGTTCCGCGGGCGTGCTGCTCGCACTCGACTGCGCGCTCGGCACCGGAGCGGGCCTGCCGCTCCTCGGCCTCGGCCGGGCCGGTCACCGTGTCCGGCTCAGCGAGACGCAGGACCCTGATCCATCTGGACGGGCACCGAAGGCACCGGCCGAACTGGTGGCGTGACACGCCGCCCTCCGGCACCCGGTGCGATCAAGAGCTCGCGGCCACCCTGGCCGTGGGAGGCAAAGAGTCACACCCGCAAAGAAAGGCGGAAGATCATGGCGATCCTCGACCTGCAGGGACTCGAGGCTCCGGCCACCGAGCGCGGCCACAACGGCGGCGGCGGCGTCAGCACGCTGAGCCTGCTCAGCTGCGTCAGCACCGCGAGCGTCGTCCTCTGCCTGTGACGCTGACCGCGTCGTAGGTACCCACCGCATCATCCGGCGTTCTCCGCACCCGACCGGGTGCGGAGAACGTTCGGGCGCGCAAGGGAGCGAGGATGTCGAAGCCCACGACCAGAACATCCCCGGCAAGCACACCCCGCACAAGTACAGCCCCAAAGGGTAGAGCCCGGGAAAGCACGTCCCCGACGGCGCTGCTCCGGCGTCGGGCCGATCGCCTGTTGCTCGATATCGCCCGCACCCATCTGCTCTGGACTCTGCTCGCCGCGGCCTCGACGTTGGGCGGGTCGGTCCTCGTCATCCTGCTGCCCGACGCGCTCGCCCGCGCGGTCGACGCGGTCACCGGAGATTCCGGTGTCTCCGGTGTCTCCGGAGCCTCGGCGAACAACGCGGTCCTCGGCTTCGCGGCGCTGCTGGCCGCGTTCACCGCCACCGACCTGCTCTCCGAGTTCGCCCAGCCCTACTGCGCCGTGGCCGCGACCGCCTCGCTGCGCCGCCGCCTGATGGACCGGCTGTTGGCGGCCGGACCGGCGGCCACCCGCCGTTTCGCCGCCGGGGACCTGGTCGGGCGGATGGTCGGCGCGACGCCCGACGCCGCCAACGCGCCGGGCGCGATCGTGGGCGCCGCCGCGGACCTGGTCATGTCGGCCGGCGGCATCGCGGCGCTCGGCCTGATCGACTGGCGGCTCGCCCTCGCCTTCGCCGCGACCGTGCCCGTCGGCGTCCTGATCCTGCGTACCTTCGTCCGGCAGACCGGCGACCTGTCCGCCGCGTACCAGCGCGTGCAGGGCGACATCGCGGCACGGCTGCTCGACGCGCTCTCCGGCGTCCGCACCATCCGGGCCTCGGGAACCCGCGAGGTCGAGGCCGCCCGGGTGCTCGCCCCGCTGCCGCAGCTCGGCGCGCTCGGCCGCGCGTTCTGGCGCAGCCAGCAGACGGCGGGATGGCAGAGCACTGCGCTGTTCGCGGTGACGCAGACCACTGTCCTGAGCGTGGCGGGCTGGGGACTGGTCGACGGACGGCTGGCGGTCGGGCAGGTGCTGGCCGCGATGACGTATGCCGCGCTCGGCCTGGGCTTCTTCGGCTCGATGCAGGCGGCGCTCGCACTCGCGCGGGCGCGGGGGGCGGCGGTGCGGCTGGCCGAGGTGGACACCCTGCCGGAACCGGCGTACGGCGGACGCGAACTGCCGCCGGGTACCGGTGAACTGGTGCTGGCGGGCGTGACCGTGCTGGGCGCAGACAGTGCGGACGGCCACAACACTGCGGACGACGCGATGGGTACGCGCGGCCCGGTACTGGACCGGCTCGACCTGGTCATCCCCGGCGGAACGTGCCTGGCCGTGGTCGGCCCGGCGGGCTCGGGCAAGAGCACGCTGGCTGCGCTGGCCGGGCGGCTCGTGGACCCGGACGCCGGCACGGTCCGGCTCGACGGCGTCCCGCTGCCCGAGCTCTCCCGGGAGAGCCTGCGCCGCGCGGTCGGCTACGCCTTCGAACGGCCCGCACCGCTCGGCGAGAGCGTCCGCGACACCATCGGCCTCGGCGCGCCGCCGGAGCGGGTGGAAGCCGCCGCGCGCACCGCCGCCGCCGACGGGTTCATCAGGAAGCTGCCGGACGGTTATGACACGCCGCTCGGACGCGCGCCGCTGTCGGGAGGCGAGACCCAGCGGCTCGGGCTGGCACGGGCACTGGCCCGCTGCGGAGACAGCCTTCGTATGATCGTGCTCGACGACGCCACCGCCGCGCTGGACACCGTGACCGAGGCGCGAGTCAGCGGAGCGGTGGAGCAGGCGACCTCAGGGCGCACCCGAATCCTGATCGCGCACCGACCGGCCACCGCCGCACGCGCCGACTTGGTCGCGTGGCTCGACGGCGGACGGCTGCGCGCCCTCGCGCCGCACCGCGAGCTCTGGTCAGACCCCGAATACCGTGCCCTACTCGGCAGCGACGATGACCACGGTGGTGGCGGCGGCGATGCCAGCGATAGCAGCGGCAGCGGTGGTGGCGGCGTTGTGAGCGGCGCCGAATCCAGCAGTCGCAGCACCGGCGACTCAGCCCCCTTCGTGGCGGTCGGCCGTGAGTAAAAACAGCCCCCTTACTCCCGCCGACGCCGCCAGCCCGCGCCCGCGCCCGCATCCGCTCCGCTTCCTGGCCACCGAGATACTGCGCCCTCGGCGCGCGCTCATCGTGCTGCTGGCCTGGTCGCTGCTGGAGTCCGCGCCAGCGCTCGCCTCGGGCCGGCTGGTCGCGGGCGCGCTCGACGACGGATTCCTGCACGGACGCATGCTCACCGGACTGCTCTGGCTACTCGTCCTCGGCGCGCTTACACTCCTCGGCGCGCTGGCGACACGTGCGATGTACCCGCGGCTGGGCGATGTGGTCGAGCCGCTGCGCGACACTCTCGTCACCGCCGTCGTACGCGGCACACTCGCACGAGCCTGCGACGGAGACACCGATCCCGGTCCACTCGGGGCCGCACCGGTGGCCAGGCTGACCAGACAGGTCGAGACGGTACGCGACGTGGTGGCCGGACAGTTGCTCGTGGTGCGGCAGTTCGCGGTGACCGGGATCGCGGTCTGCGTCGGACTGGCCTCGCTGGCGCTGCCGCTCGCGGCGCTGGTGGCGGGCCCGCTGCTCCTCTCGCTGCTCGGTTTCGGTTTGCTGCTCAAGCCGATGATCAACCGTCAGCGTGCTGCGTTCCTGGCCGAGGAGCGAGTAGCGGCGCTCTCCGGCACGGCCATCGAAGGACTGCGCGACATCACGGCGGCGGGCGTCGAGCGTCGCGTCGCGGACGGCGTGAACACCGCCGTCGACGAGCAGTACCGGCTCAGCCGTGCCCTGGCCGGATACGGCGCGCTCAGGCGGATGATCGTGGTCTTCGGCGGCAATATTCCGGTGCTGCTGATCCTGGTCGCCGCCCGGCCGCTGCTGCGCCACGGACTGACCGCCGGAGCGCTGGTCGGCGCGCTGACCTACGTGACCGTGAACCTGGAGCCGGCGCTGCGCACTCTGGTGCAGGGAGTCGGCGCGTCGGCGCTGCGGCTGTCGGTGGCCATGCGGCGGCTTTCCGAAGGCGGCCTCGACCTTCTCGCCCAAGACGCCGCCGCTGTCACGCCACCGACCCCGTCCCCAGCCGTCCGCTCCCGATCCCCGCACCACCACCCCGGCGCGATCGAGGTCGAAGGTCTCCGTTTCCGCTACGGCCCGCATGCCGACCCCGTCATTACCGACCTGCGCCTCACCGTCGGTCCACACGAGCACCTCGCGATCGTCGGCCCCAGCGGCACGGGCAAGTCGACCCTCGTCAATCTCCTGTCCGGGCTGCTCCAACCCGAGGCCGGGCGGGTCTCGCTGCTCGGCGAACAGCTCGCCGGCCTGCCCCCGAGTGCGCTCCCTGATATCCGAACCCTCATCCCACAGGAGTCCTACCTCTTCACCGGCACGGTCCGGGAGAACCTCGACTACCTGCGGCCCGACGCGACGACCGGCGAGATCCGCCGGGCCGCCGCCGGCCTCGGCGCGGACGGGCTGATCGACCGGCTCGGCGGCCTCGAAGCGCAGCTGACGCCCAGGCTGCTCTCGGCGGGCGAGCGGCAACTGGTGGCCCTGGTGCGCGCATACCTCTCGCGGGCCCCGATCGTGTTCCTCGACGAGGCCGCCTGCCACCTCGACCAGACCGCCGAACGCCGGGCCGAGGCCGCGTTCCGGGAACGCCCCGGCGCGCTCGTCCTGGTCGCGCACCGGATCAGCTCGGCTCGACGCGCGGATCGCGTGCTGCTGCTCGACGGCGAGTGCACCGACCTCGGCACACACTCCGAGCTCACCGCGCGCTGCCCCCAGTACGCCGAACTGGTCGGCCACTGGGATCTGCCCGACGGCCTGGGCCAAGCCGCTGATCGCGCTTCGCGGCGGGCGCGCTAGTTCGAGAAGTCCTGCGTCATCCACACAGTGCCCGAGCTGTCCCGGTAGACGGCGATGCCGATGTGGTGGAACGAACTGCTCAGGATGTTCTGCCGGTGGCCGTCGTCCGGCGGCTTCTCGTCGAGCATGCTCTGGGTCAGTCCGACCGCCATCTGCGCGACGGCGGCGCTGGTGTTGGAGACCGGGCCGCCGTCTCCAATGTTCTCGCCTGCCGCGTTCCACGAGACGCCCGCCGCGGTCTCCCGGTCACCGAGGGCGGCCTCACCCGGGCACTGGTGCGAGAGGCCGCAGCCGCCCGCCATGGTCTGGTTGTGCTTCGTCGCGCTGGTGGTGAGGCCGGAGGTGATCGTGTAGGCCGGGAGGCCCGCGTCCGACCGGGCCTGGTTGATCAGGGTGAGGACCTGGCTCACCGCGGACTGCTGGGTGTTGCTGCCGGTGCCGGACGCCGCGCTCGTGGAGGCCGCGTGGATCGGGGACTTTGCCGCCGAGGGCTTGGTGGCGGAGGACTTGGGCGCAGCGCTCGTCGGGGCCGCGGGTGATATCGAGACCGACGCGGCGGGGATCGCCACCGTTGTCGGGGCCTGGCTGTGGTTCTGGCTTGCCGCCGTCGTGCGGGTGCCGGGGGCCATGGCGTACACCGTGGCCACCGAGGCGCCCACGACGGCGGTCACCGCCACGGCGGCGAGCACCGGTTTGGAGACCAGGTGGCCGGTCCAGCGGCCGTGGCCGCCGTGCCGCCGGTGCGAGCCGTGGCCCCGTCCGGATCCGGATCCGGATATTCGGCCGGTCTCAGGTATCTGCGACGGCGTGGCCGTGAACGAGTGTGTCGACGTCGTCGACAGCGGCGGCAGTGCCGACGTGCTCACCAGCCCGCCGTGCAGGCCGTCCAGGACGTAAGCGGTGTAGCCGATGGGCACCGGGGTCAACGCCAGCGCGGCGAGCAGCCGCTCGGCGGGTATCAGCCCGGTCGTCTCGGACGGGCAGTACTCGCACTCGCGTATGTGCCGGCCGAAGCGCTTGCGCCAGACCGAGGTCGCCTGGCCGCGCCATCCCGAGGCCACCGCGGCGAGCTGCGGGCAGCGGGGCGTGGCGGACAGCGCCCGCACCACCAGGCGGGCCGTTTCGAGCTGGCCCTTCATTCTGGCCAGCCGGACCGTCACGTGGTGCGGGTCCAGCTCCAGGGCGTTGACCAGATCGGCCCGGGTCAGGTGCCCGCCCTCCTCCAGCCACCACAGGGACAGCAGGTGGCGGTCGTCGGCGTCCAGCCAGCAGGTAGCCCGGGCCACCTCGCGGCGTTGGCCGGACAGGCCCAGCCGGGTCAGCGTCAGGTCGACGAAATCGGCGCCCGGGTCGGCCGGCTCGCCGAGTTCCTCCAACGGCGCGGCCGCGGTGCCCCAGGACCTGCGGTGCTCGCGCACCTGGTTCATGGTGACGGCCACCAGCCAGGAGCGGAACCGCTCCGGATCGCGCAGGCCGGGCAGCCCGCGCACCACGCGCAGCATCGTGTTCTGCACGACGTCGTCCACGTCGGCGCGCTGAGCCAGGGCCCGGCCCACGATGTTGTAGACCAACGGCAGGTGCTGGGCGATCAGCTCGTCCAGTGCGCGCTGATCACCGGCCCGCGCCGCGTCCACCAACGCCGCTTCCAGTTGCTGCCCGACCATCTTCACGTCCTCGCCTCGGTGCGCTCCTGTCGCTATCACGAAAGGGAGACGGACCGGAAGCCCCCGGGTCACAGAAACTGTGGCGACGGGGACTTCGGCGAGGTGGCAGCCGGGGTGGCGGTGCGGTGGCGAGGCGGCGCGGTGGCGGAGCTTAGCGCTCCTCGCGGAACTCCACGCTCCTGCGGGCGACCGGGTCGTACTTGCGCAGCACGAGGCGGTCGGGGTCGTTGCGGCGGTTCTTGCGGGTCACGTACACGTACCCGGTCCCGGCGGTGGAACGGAGCTTGACCACCGGGCGCAGTTCACTGTGAGCCATGTGCATCCTTCCTTGACGCCCGTGGAACGCCCGCGCGACCACCGGCATTCCCGCCGATGAGGACGCAGTCTCCGCACAGCGGACCCGCGCGGTCGGGCGCGGCGCGGTAGATCAGACAGCAGCTGCGGCGCTGGAACCGGTCGTCGAAACTGGTCTGCCAGGTGTCGGCGAGGAAGGGCTCGCGTAGCAGGGCGTTGAGGACGACGCGGATGCGCGGGGCGTGGTCGGGACGTGCCGTGGCCAGGATCCTGCACGCGCCGTTGAGCGCGGAGGCGACGTTGCCCCACAGCACGCGCGGGGAGACTCCGAACGGCCGGAACGCATCGCAGAGCTCGGTGACCACGTGCTCGATCGGACCTACAGCCAGCGCGTGCGCCAAGTCCTCGGGCGTGGTGTGTGGCGTTGATACCTCTGCCTCGGGTCGGTCAACCAGCACCGTGTCCGCGATGGACAGCGGGAAGGTGCTGCCCGAAGTGGGCTGCCAGCGCAGGTCGTGCAACGCGATCGGTGACGTGCGGCCCTGCAGCACGGCGAGGGCCAGCAGCGGCGAGACGACCCGGGCGACCAGCCCGAGGTGGATCACCGAGGCCGCCACGCGCAGTTCCACCGCCTCGACGTCCTGGCCGCCGCCGGCCGCGAGCAGCGCGCGGGCGGCGTGCACTCGATCGGTGAGGATGGCCGGGTCCTCGGCCAGCTCGCTCATCGGCCGCCACGGGGCGGTCGGGGCGACGTCAGGTCTATGCGTCCCGGCGGCGAAGAACGGCCCCAGCGCGGCGAGCTGCTCGCTCGCCGCGGCCGGGGCCGCCGTTTCGCCGGAGGGCGAGGTCACACCATTCACATCACACCGCGACCGGATCGGGATCCGGCGCCTCGACCGCCTCGGGGCTGCGCATCACCGGCCGCAGCACCCGCTCGGCCAGCGGGCCGAAGACCAGGCCGAGGGTGCCCCACAGGATCAGCTGCGCCGCCACCGAGTAGAACCGGAAGGAGAACAGCACGTCGGCCGGGAAGCCCGGGTAGACGATGACGCCCTGCGGGTTCTTGAGCGGCAGCGGGGTCTCGGTGGCCTGGTCCCCGTACTCGTGCACGTTGGCGGGCAGGTGGCCGAGCGCGGGCAGCACCGCCATCACGATGCCGATCGCGACGACGAAGGCCAGCGCCGCGAGCAGCGTGGCGTTCCAGTTGCCGAAGCGGTCCTTGAGACGTTGGCCGAGCCACACCGCCGTGATCAGGAACACGATCGAGCAGGCCACCATCGCCAGGTACAGGAAGCCGCGGTCCCGGATCGTCTCGGGGTGGCCGATGGCCGGCGGGTTGGCCGGGTACTTGACGAAGGGCACCAGGTAGAAGCCCAGGAAGCCGCCGAGCGCGACCAGCAGCGCCAGGTTGCGCGGCTGGATCCGGCCGACCCGGCCGAGGCAGAGCAGGTAGGCGACGGCGAACAGGCCGCCCATCGCGGTGCCGAAGGCGACCATGCCGACCCCGATGCCGAGGTTGGCCTGGACGGTGCGGCTGAACAGATCGGGGCCGGCGGCCTCGGGGGTCAGCCCGGCGGCCTTGTCGAGCAGGGCCTGGGCCGCGTCCCGGCCGCTCTCGTAGGAGATCGCCTTTGCGATGACGGGCTCGGCGAAGATGCGGGCGAAGGCGAAGGCGAGCAGCCCCGCGACTGCGCCGGCCAGCAGGCCGCGCAGGATGATGCGCTTCTCCATGTCAGGTCTCGTATTCCCCGGGTCAGTGGCAGGGGAAGCCGAGGAAGTGGCGCGCGTCGTGCACGAACTCGTGGATGTGCATGTCCTTGCCGAAGATGGACAGGGCACCCTGGTCGACGCCGACGAAGTAGTACACCAGCAGGCCGAGCGCGACGGTCCCGACGATCCAGAGCCTGGCCTTGGAAGCGGAGACCACGACCGGCGTGGACGCGGCGGTGGATACGGACATGCTGCTCACGATGAGCCCTCCTCGGGGATCAAGCGTCCCTTGTTCGGTGGAGCGGAAGTGGGCTGAGGAGTGTCTGACTCACCTGCCGCAGCGTGGCGGCTGGCTCACAGTGGCGCGACCGTGCCGGATTCCCACCGGCTTCCTCGTTCAGTCCCTTACTTGCGCAGCGTAGAGGCGCAGCGGCCGGAGCGTCAACGGCGCTCTGGCGCGCGGACGCCCGGGCGGGGCGCGCGGTCAGTCGGTGTTGACGATGGTCACGCCGAGCGGCGTCAGCGAGATCGGGATCAGCTTGAAGTTGGCCAGGGCCAGCGGGATGCCGATGATCGTCAGGCACAGCAGCAGGCCGGTGAACAGGTGCGCCAGCGCGAGCCACCAGCCGGCGAAGAGGAACCACAGCACGTTGCCCACCAGCGAGGCGACCCCGGCGTCGGCGCGCGGGGCGATGGTCCGCCCGAACGGCCAGAGCGCGTAGCCCGCGATCCGGAACGCCGCGAGGCCGAACGGGATCGTGATGATCAGGACGCAGCAGATCAGGCCCGCAATCGTGTAGCCGATCGCCAGCCACAGCCCGCACAGCACCAGCCAGATGACATTGAGCACGAATCTCATGCGATCAGCACACCGCATCTCGGCCTCGTGCGCATCCGGTTGGGCTGCCCGAGTGTCCGGGGGACACCCCGGCGGTGTCGCGGATCGGGGAGTGGACCAGGCGGCCGTAGGTTCGCGGAGGTGTCGGGCGGATAACGGCCCGGCCGCGTGCGGATGTCGCGGGTGGCCTCGGTCGTGAGTGCCGCGTGGAGGTTCCGGCATCGCGCGTTAGAGCCGCGTGAGTGAGCGAGGAATCGGCTCGCGACGGCGGTTCCATATATGTCGCGGCCTTGTGTACGGGCCGCACGAGTAATCCACCCACTGCTTACTACCGCTTACTGCTGAGGAGCCCGAGATGGCCGACGTGATCTTCGTCGCGCTGACGGTCGCCGTGTTCGCCGTGCTCGCCCTGATCGTCAAGGGGGTCGAGCGCCTTGAGCGCTGAGAACTGGATCGGCCTGATCGTGTCCGTCCTGTTGACCGTCTACCTGGTCATCGCGCTGGTGAAGCCGGAGAAATTCTGATGCCCGAGAACGAGCGCAGCGAGATCGACGGCATCGCCGGAAAGGCACAGTGAGATGTCCGTTGCTACTGCCGGCTGGCTGCAGGCCGGTCTGCTCGTGCTCGCCCTGGCGGTCTCGTACCGTCCACTGGGCGACTACATGGCCCACATCCTCACCTCGCCCAAGCACTGGCGGGTGGAGAAGTTCCTCTACCGGCTGATGGGCGTGGACGGCGAGGCCGACCAGACCTGGCCGACCTACATCCGCTCCGTGTTCGCGATCTCGGTCGTGGGCATCCTGCTGCTCTACGGGATCCTGCGGCTGCAGGCGCACCTGATGATGTCGCTGGGCATGCCCGGGATGCAGGCGAACCTGGCCTACAACACCGCCTCCTCGTTCATCACCAACACGAACTGGCAGAACTACTCGGGCGAGAACACCCTCGGGTACACCGCCCAGTTCGCCGGCCTGGCGGTGCAGAACTTCGTCTCCGCCGCCGTGGGCATCTGCGTGGTGGCCACCCTGATCCGCGGCTTCGTGCGCAAGCAGACCGACCGGGTCGGCAACTTCTGGGTGGACCTGACCCGGCTGAACCTGCGGCTGCTGCTGCCGTTCTCCTTCGTTTTCGCGATCATCCTGGTCGCCTCGGGCGTCGTGCAGGACCTCTCCACGCACCTCACCACGATCACCACGGTGACCGGCGGCCACCAGACCCTCTACACCGGCGCGACCGCCTCGCAGGAGGCGATCAAGGAGCTGGGGACCAACGGCGGCGGGATCTTCAACGCCAACTCGGCGCACCCGTTCGAGAACCCGAACGCCTGGACCGACTGGCTTGAGATCTACATGCTGCTGGTCATCGGCTTCTCGCTGCCGCGCACCTTCGGCAAGATGGTCGGCTCGCACAAGCAGGGCTACGCGATCGTCTCGGTGATGGGCATCATCTGGGCCGTCTCCGCCGGGATCAGCACCTGGATGGAGGCGCGCGGCTGGGGCGCGGCGGCGAAACTCGCCGGCAGCGCGATGGAGGGCAAGGAGGTGCGCTTCGGCATCCCGGCCTCCTCGCTGTTCCAGACCTCCACCACGCTGACCTCCACCGGCGCGGTCAACGCGATGCACGACTCGTTCACCCCGCTCGGCGGCGGGATGGCGCTGTTCAACATGATGCTCGGCGAGATCGCGCCCGGCGGCACCGGATCAGGCCTCTACGGCATGCTGGTGCTGGCCATCGTCACCGTGTTCGTCGCGGGGCTGATGGTCGGCCGTACGCCGGAGTACCTGGGCAAGAAGATCCGCCCGGCCGAGATGAAGTACGCGGCGCTGTACATCCTGGCCACCCCGGCCGTGGCGCTGATCTTCACCGGCATCGCGATGGCCACCCCGTCGGCGCGCAACTCGATGAACAACACCGGGCCGCACGGGCTGACCGAGGTGCTCTACGCCTTCACCTCGATGGCCAACAACAACGGCTCCGCCTTCGCCGGCCTCAACGGCAACACGCAGTTCTACAACACGATGGGCGGCATCGCGATGACGCTCGGCCGCTTCCTGCCGATGATCTTCGTCGGGGCGCTGGCCGGCTCGCTGGCCAAGCAGAAGCACACCCCGGCCTCGGCCGGAACGCTGGTCACCTACAAGCCGCTCTTCGTCGGCATGCTGCTGGGCGTCGTGCTGATCGTCGTCGGCCTGACCTACTTCCCCGCGCTCGCGCTGGGACCGCTCGCTGAAGGACTCCAGTAATGGCCGCGACCACTCCCACCACCCAGCCCTCCCGGATCGGCGGGGGACTGCTGGATCCCAAGATGCTCTGGACGTCCCTGCCGGACGCCGCCAGGAAGCTGGACCCGCGGGTACAGCTGAAGAACCCGGTCATGTTCGTGGTCGAGGTCGGCTCGCTGCTGACGACGTACTCGGCCGTGACCAAGCCCTCGATCTTCGCCTGGACGATCACCGTCTGGCTCTGGCTGACCGTGCTGTTCGCCAACCTGGCCGAGGCCGTGGCCGAGGGCCGCGGCAAGGCCCAGGCGGCCACGCTGCGCAAGACCAAGACCACCACCGTCGCCCGGCGGCTGGCCTCCTGGGAGCCCGGAGACTCCGGCGTGGAGACCGAGGTGGCGGGCACCGACCTGCGACTCGGCGACTTCGTCGTGGTCGAGGCCGGGCAGATCATCCCCGGCGACGGCGACGTCGTCGAGGGCGTGGCCTCGGTGGACGAGTCGGCCATCACCGGCGAGTCCGCCCCGGTCATCCGCGAGTCCGGCGGCGACCGCTCGGCCGTCACCGGCGGCACCAGGGTGCTGTCGGACCGGATCGTGGTGAAGATCACCACCAAGCCCGGCGAGACCTTCATCGACCGGATGATCGCCCTGGTCGAGGGCGCGGCCCGGCAGAAGACGCCGAACGAGATCGCGCTCAACATCCTGCTCGCCTCGCTCACCATCGTGTTCCTGCTCGCGGTGGTCACGCTGCAGCCGCTCGCGTTCTTCTCGGGCGCCCCGCAGTCCCTGGTGATCCTGGTGGCCCTGGTGGTCGCCCTGATCCCGACCACGATCGGCGCGCTGCTCTCGGCGATCGGCATCGCGGGCATGGACCGGCTGGTGCAGCGCAACGTGCTGGCCATGTCCGGGCGTGCGGTCGAGGCGGCCGGGGACGTCAACACCCTGCTGCTGGACAAGACCGGCACCATCACCCTTGGCAACCGGCAGGCCAGCGAGTTCGTGCCGGTCCCCGGGGTGGAGATCGACGTGCTCGCGGACGCCGCCCAGCTCTCCTCGCTGGCCGACGAGACCCCCGAGGGCCGCTCGATCGTGGTGCTGGCCAAGCAGCAGTACCAGCTGCGCGGCCGCGAGGTGCACGACGCGGTGTTCATCGAGTTCACCGCGCAGACCCGGATGTCGGGCATCGACCTGCCCGACGGCACCAGCATCCGCAAGGGCGCCGCGAACGCGGTGCGCGACTGGGTGCGGGACAACGGCGGCGCGGTGCCCGAAGCGGTCGGCGCGACCGTGGACGCCATCGCCGGCGCGGGCGGCACCCCGCTCGTGGTGGCCCAGATCAAGGGCTCCGACGCGCAGGTCCTCGGCGTGATCCACCTCAAGGACATCGTCAAGGACGGCATCAAGGAGCGCTTCGCCGAGCTGCGCAAGATGGGCATCAAGACGGTCATGATCACCGGGGACAACCCGCTGACCGCCAAGGCCATCGCGGACGAGGCCGGGGTGGACGACTTCCTGGCCGAGGCGACGCCGGAGGACAAGCTGGCCCTGATCCGCAAGGAGCAGGAGGGCGGCAAGCTGGTCGCGATGACCGGGGACGGCACCAACGACGCCCCGGCGCTCGCCCAGGCCGACGTCGGCGTGGCCATGAACACCGGCACCTCGGCCGCCAAGGAGGCCGGGAACATGGTGGACCTGGACTCCAACCCGACCAAGCTGATCGAGATCGTGGAGATCGGCAAGCAGCTGCTGATCACCCGCGGGGCGCTGACCACCTTCTCCATCGCCAACGACGTCGCGAAGTACTTCGCGATGCTCCCGGCGATGTTCGCGGGGGTCTTCCCGGGCCTGGGCAAGCTCAACATCCTGCACCTGCACAGCCCCCAGTCCGCGATCACCTCGGCGATCGTGTTCAATGCCCTGATCATCATCGGCCTGATCCCGCTGGCGCTGCGCGGGGTGCGCTACACCCCGTCCTCCGCGAGCGCCCTGCTGCGCCGCAACCTGTGGATCTACGGGGCCGGCGGCCTGGTGATCCCGTTCGTCGGGATCAAGCTGCTGGACCTGTTCGTCCAGTACCTCCCCGGAATGGGACGCTGACATGAACCGTCTTCCCGGCGCCGTGCTGCGCCATCTCGCCGCCCTGCGGGCCCTGCTCGTGTTCACGGTGATCTGCGGCATCGCCTACCCGCTGCTGGTCACCGGCGTGGCCCAGGCCGCGTTCAAGTCCCAGGCGGACGGCTCGCTGGTCACCAACGGCAAGGGGCAGACCGTCGGCTCCAAGCTGCTGTGCCAGGAGTTCGTCGACGGCAAGGGCAACCCGCTGGAGCAGTACTTCCAGCCCCGCCCCTCCGACGCGATCCCCTCCGGCTCGACCGGCGACTACGGCTGCGACCCGGCCCAGTCGGCCGGATCGAACCTCGGCAGCAACAGCGACAAGCTGGTCAAGCTGGTGGCCGCGAACCAGAAGGCGATGGCCGCCTTCGACTCGGTGGGCGGCTACACGGTGGCCCCGTCCCAGGTGGCCGCCGACGCGGTCACCGCCTCGGCCTCCGGCCTGGACCCGGAGATCAGCGTGCTGAACGCCGACCAGCAGGAGCACCGGATCGCCGCCACCCGCGGCCTCACGGTGGCCCAGGTGGACGCGCTGGTCAAGCAGAACACCGGCGGCCGCGACCTCGGCTTCCTCGGCGAGCCCGGCGTCAACGTCCTGGAGCTGAACCTGGCCCTGGACGCGCAGTACCCGTACTCCGGCAAGTAGGCGCAACACTGCCGGGCCGACGTCGCGAGGCGTGGGCCCGGCAGCGGCGCGATGACTGTGTAAGGACACATACATGCGCGGCAAGCTGCGGGTCTATCTCGGGGCCGCCCCCGGCGTGGGCAAGACCTACAAGATGCTGGAGGAGGCGCACCGGCGGATGGAGCGCGGCGCCGACGTGGTGATCGCACTCGTCGAGACGCACGGCCGTCCGAGCACCGTGGCCATGGCCGAGGGGCTGCTGGTCATCCCGCCGCTGGTGCGGGTCTACCGGGACCGCGAGTTCCGCGAGATGGACCTGGACGCGATCCTGGCCCGCAGGCCGCAGGTGGCGCTGGTGGACGAGCTGGCGCACAGCAACGTGCCCGGCGGCAGGCACGCCAAGCGCTGGCAGGACGTGCAGGAGCTGCTCGACGCCGGCATAGAGGTGATAGCCACCCTCAACATCCAGCACCTCGAGTCGCTCAACGACGTGGTGCAGCGCATCACCGGGGTGCCGCAGCGCGAGACCGTGCCCGACGAGGTGGTGCGCTCGGCGGACCAGATCGAGCTGGTCGACATGTCCCCGGAGTCGCTGCGCCGGCGGCTGGCCCACGGCAACGTCTACGCGGCCCACAAGGTCGACGCGGCGCTCGGCAACTACTTCCGGGTGGGCAATCTGACGGCACTTCGGGAGCTGGCGCTGCTGTGGGTGGCCGACCGGGTCGACGAGGTGCTCCAGCGCTACCGGGAAGAGCACCACATCGACAAGGTGTGGGAGGCCCGCGAGCGCGTGGTCGTCTCACTGCCCGGCGGGGACGCGGGCGAGTTGCTCATCCGCCGCGCCGCCCGGATCGCCTCACGCTCCTCGCGCGGCGGGGGCGCCGGAGCCGAGCTGCTGGCCGTGCACATCGCCCGCTCGGACGGCCTCGCCTCCGGCACCAGCCCCAGCGCGTTGGCCGCACAACGCCACCTGGTCGAATCGCTCGGCGGCAGCTATCACACGATCGTCGGCGACGACGTGCCGCGCGCGCTGCTGGAGTTCGCCCGCGCGCAGAACGCCACGCAGCTGGTCCTCGGTACGTCGCGGCGCAGCCGGATCAACCGCTTCCTGACGGGGCGTGGGATCGGGGAGACCACGATCCAGCTCTCCGGCGACATCGACGTGCACATGGTCACCCACGAGGAGCCCAAGCAGCCGATCAAGCGGCCGTGGTGGCTGCCTCCCAGCCCGCTGCACCAGGCCGCCTGGGGCAACGGGCGCTGGCGCGGGCCCGCGGCAGCGCTGCTCGTCCCGCCGCTGATGACCCTGGTGCTGACCCATGCGCGGCACGGGGTGAACCTCACCAGCCAGGTGCTGCTCTTCCTGGTCGCCACGGTGGCCATCGCCCGGCTCGGCGGGATGCTCTCCGCGTTCATCGCGGCGCTGTGGGGCTCGCTGCTGCTCAACTACTACTTCATCCCGCCGGTCCACTCGATCACCATCGCCGAGGCCAACAACGCGATCGCGCTGATCGTGTTCGCGATCGTGGCGCTGACAGTGGCGTCGGTGGTGGACCTGGCGATCAAGCAGACCCGCCGGGCCGCGCACGCCTCCGCCGAGGCCGAGACGCTCAACGCCTTCGCGGTCTCGGTACTGCGCGGCGACGAGGCGATCAGCGCCCTGCTGGAGCGGTTCCGGGAGACCTTCGCGATGGCCTCGGTGGCGCTGCTGCAGCGTCACGGCACGGACACCGGCGGCGCCGGCGTGCACCTGCCGGACGAAGCCGAGGACCCGGGCCGCTGGGTGATGGTCGCGTCGACCGGGGCCGAACCGGCCCTTTGTCCCGCTCAGGCGGACACGGTAGTCGAGGCCGGAGCCGACGCCGTGCTGGTCCTGCGCGGGCACAGCCTGCCGTCCGCCGACCAACGGGTCCTGACCGCGTTCGCCGCGCAGGCCACTGCGGCGCTGGAGCGTCACAGGCTGGTGCGTGCCGCCGACGAGGCCGCGAGCCTGGCCGCCGCGGACAAGATGCGTACCGCGCTGCTGGCCGCCGTCTCGCACGACCTGCGCACCCCGCTGTCCGCGGCCAAGGCCGCCATCGGCACGTTGCGCGATCCGGAACTCGAGGTGTCCGCCGCGGACCGCGAGGAACTGCTCGAAGCCGCGGACGAATCCCTCGACCGGCTCATCCGCCTGGTGGAGAACCTGCTGGACATGTCCCGGTTGCAGTCCGGGGCGCTCAAGCCCCGGCTGGAGCCGCTGGAGGTCTGCGAGATCGTGCCGCGGGCGATCGACGACGTGCCGGAGGCGGCCGGCCGGGTCGCGCTGGAGCCGCCGGACCCTTCGGTCCCGGCGGCGCTCGCGGACGGACCACTGCTCGAACGCGCCGTCGCCAACCTGGTCGGCAACGCGGTCAAGCACACCGACTCGCCGGTCACCGTCACCGTGTCAGCTCTGGGCGGACAGGTGGAAATCCGGGTGATCGACCGCGGCCCCGGCATCCCACAGGCGGACCGGGACCACGTGTTCCTGCCCTTCCAGCGCCTCGGCGACCGGGACAACGGCGCGGGCGTCGGCCTCGGCCTGGCGCTGGCCCGCGGCCTGGTCGAGGCGATGGGCGGAGCGCTGACCCCGGAGGACACCCCCGGCGGCGGCCTGACCATGGTGCTGGCCCTGCCCGCCGCCGTCGACAGCCCGCCGGAGCCGGCAGAGCTGACGGAACCGCCGGAGCCTGCCGAGCCGGCAGAACCGGCAGAACCGGCAGAACCGACCGGGCCCACCGCCGCGGACCAGGAGCTGTCCAGGTGATCCGGGTCCTGGTGGTGGACGACGAGCCGCAGCTGCTGCGCGCCCTGCGGATCAACCTGTCCGCGCGCCGCTACGAGGTGGTGGTGGCCGCCGACGGGGCGAGCGCGCTGGACTTCGCCGCCCGGCACGTGCCCGACCTCGTGGTGCTCGACCTCGGCCTGCCGGACATGGACGGCACCGACGTGATCGCCGGGCTGCGCGGCTGGACCAAGGTGCCGATCCTGATCCTGTCCGGCCGGGCCGACGCCGCCGACAAGGTGGGCGCCCTCGACGCGGGCGCGGACGACTACGTGACCAAGCCCTTCTCGATGGACGAGCTGATGGCCCGGATCCGGGCCCTGCTGCGCCGGGCCGAGTCGGAGAGCCCGGCCGACCAGATCGCCGTCATCGGCCACCACACCGTGGACCTGGCCGCGAAGACGGTGCTGCGCGCGTCGGACGCCCCGGCGCACGTCCCCGAGCAGGTGCACCTCACCAAGACCGAGTGGGCGGTGCTGGAACTGCTGGTGCGCAATCCCGGCCGCCTGGTCTCCGGCAAGCAGATCCTGCAGCACGTCTGGGGCCCCTCGTACGACTCCCAGACCAACTACCTGCGCTTCTACCTGGCCAGGCTGCGCCAGAAGCTGGAGCCGGAGCCCTCGCATCCCCGCCAGCTGCTCACCGAGCCGGGCATGGGCTACCGCTTCCAGCCCTGATACACATTCACCTGGTACATAGTCATCCGCCCGTTCATCCGCCGCCGGCGACCCCGCCCCGCAACCCCATGCCGTCGAATACTCCGCACCAAGACTTGGGAAAGTAGTCCACCCAGGTTCCGAACACCCTGTGCGGGGCCGTATTCGACCAAGCTATGGTTGGCCGCATGCTGCTGAGCGCGGTCGGATACCGCTACGGGTGGCGCGCGCCCTGGGTGCTGGGCCGGGTCGACCTCGACCTGCGCCCCGGCGACCTGGTCCGGATCGGCGGCTACAACGGCACCGGCAAGTCCACGCTGATGCGGATCATCGCCGGCGCGCACCGGCCCGGCCGCGGCGCCGTGACCGGCCGCCCGGACCGGGTCGCGTACGTCCCGGGCCAGCTGCCGCCGCTGCCGTTCAAGACGCAGGACTACCTGCGGCACTGCGGCCGGATCCGCGGGCTCTCGGTCGGCGAGGCGGACGAGCGCCTGATGGGCTGGCTGGAGCGCTTCGAGGCGCTCGGCTACCGCAAGCACCGGATCGGCGACCTGTCCCGGGGCACTGCGCAGAAGGTGGCGATCATCCAGGCCCTGCTGGCCGAACCGCAGCTGCTGATCCTGGACGAGGCCTGGACCAGCCTGGACAGCTCCGGACAGGAGACCCTCGACGAGGTGGCCCGCGCCAGCGTGCAGCGCGGCGGCCAAGTGGTCTACGTCGACCACGATCCGCAGCGGCTGGCCGACGACGCCACGGCCGCGTATGTGCTGCGGGACGGGATCCTGTCGCAGGCCTCGGCGGTGGACTTCGAGCTGCCGACCGTGCTCATCGACCTCGAATACGCCCCCGATCCGTGGCCCGGCCCCGGCCCGGGCCGGGTGCTCGCCGACGGAGTGCTGCGGATCGAGGCGGAACCCGAGAAGTCGGACCGGCTGCTGCGCGAGATCCTCTCCGTGCACCCGAAGGTCCACGTCCTGTCCGTACGCCTGGTGGACGGCCGGGCCGCGCAGGCGGGCAGGCAGCCGTGAACAATCCGGCGATAGCCGTCGCGCGCTACTACGTCGTCCTGCTCGCCCGCTCCCAGCGCTGGCTGCCGCCGGTGCTGTTCTACGGCATCGCGCTGGCGATCGACTCGGGCGGCGGCGACTCCGCGGCCGACGCCTTCGCCTACAGCGCCGCATTCCTGCTGCCGGTCAGCGCCTGGCTGACCCGTGCGCTGCTGACGGCCGAGCCGCCGGAGGCCGCCGCGATCACCGCCACCGCGGCCGGTCCGGCCCGTGCCCGGCTGGCGGCGCTGTCCGCCGCGACCTCGTACGGCCTGCTGTGCGCGCTGCTCGGCGCACTGGTGGCGGCGGTCACCGGACCGGGCGGTGCCTCCACCCTGCTCGACGGGCTCTGCACCGAAGTGATCTGCGTCCTGCTCGGCACCGCGGCGGGCGTGCTGTCCGCGCCGCCGCTGGTGCCGGCCGCCGGCTGGGGCGTGCTGCTGGCCGGACTGCTCGCGCTGGGCCTGCTGGTGGCGCGGTTCTCGCCCGCCTCGATGGGAATCCGGGCACTGACGCGGGTCTCGAACGGCGGGTCCGCGAACTTCCCGCTCGCGGCGCTGCCGATCGCGCTGGTCGTGGTCGCCGCCGTCTGGGCCGCCACCACCGCCGCGGCCGTCCGCCGCGGACCGCAGTAGCGGACCGGGCGGACGGCCCTGTGTGTTCTACTTCCAGGGGGCCTACCCCCAGGGCGAAGTGACCGCCCAGCTCACGTCGTCAGTCCACGAGGTCGCACTGTCCCAGGCGTTCGATCCGCCGTCGCTCGCGATGTACACGGTGTAGTTGTAGTGGCGGATGAACCTGGTCGGATAGTTGGACGAGGCGAACGACGTGCCGGTCCCGCTCTCGCCCGTCTGTGGACAGAACGTCGCGTCTGAGTCGAACAGCGCGGTACCGACGTCCGGCTGTCTGTAGAGCACGAAGTTGGAATGCCGCAGATAGTCGCCGGGGTAGTTGTACGACTCGAAGGAGACGCAGGAGTTGTTCGCCAGGCCGCGGCGCACGATCCAGGTGGCGTCCGACTTGTCGAGGGCCGAGCTGCTGGAGGTGATCGCCGAGATGACCGCGCCGCCGTTCTGGTGGCGGAGGTAGTCGCCGGTGCAGCAGGCGGTGGTCGCCCGCAGCGAGATCGCCGAGCCGGGCGTGAGCGTGCCGCCGGTGACGCCGTTCGAGCCGCCGTAGCCGGCCGCGACGATATTGGCCTGCACCAGGTTGTCGGCCGCGTCCGTGGGCAGCCCCGAGGTCATGACGCCCTCGAAGAAGGAGCCGATCGAGCCGTTGCTGTTGTCGCCTCCGGTGCCCAGGACGATCGCGCCCTCCTGGTGCATCGGCGAGTAACCGCCGCCGTTGACGGTGGGCTCGGTGCCGGAGTAGTTCGTCGTCAGCGAGCCGGACTGGGCGTTGCCGGCTTTGAGCGCCATGTAGTTCTGGCCGTTGTTCTTCAGCAGCGCGGTCACGAACGGGATCGCCCCGCTGCCGGTGTTCGAGGAGTTCGTGCTGTAGCCGAGATTCGACTCGAACAGCCCGTTCTCCATGTCGGCCTGCACCCACGGACCCGAGCCGTAGCAGGGCGAGAACCAGCACTCGGTGCCGAAGTTGATCGCGTCCATATGGCCGTTGCCGGTGTCGGTGTTCGACGTCTCGGCGTTGCCGTAGTCGAAGCAGCAGCTGCCGTTCACGTGGGTGCCGGAGGTCACCATGTACATGCCCTCGGCCGCGCCGTTGGTGGCGACGCCCGAGGTCGAGTCGTCCCGGTAGCCCATGCCCGCCGAGATCTCGAGGCCGTAGGCGGTGTGGCCGCCGACGGTCACCGGCAGCGCGTCCGCGGGAGCGCCGACGTCGGCCGCCCCGGCGCCGCCGGCCGCCTCGATGGTCAGGGTGTTGCCGCGCCCGGACTGGTCGTAGATCTTGGTGATGGTGCACCGGGTGCTGGCACAGAACGTGTCCTGCGCCGCCGCGTTCGCGATGCCCCCGGCCGCCAGCAGGCCGACGTTGAGCGTGGCGCTGTCCGAGACGCGCTGCACCTGGTAGAGCGAGCCGTTGTAGGCCCCGTACAGGGCCCGCACGGTGCTGTGCGCGGCGACGCAGGGCGTGCCGGCGGCGGCGTAGAGGTCGCACGGTTCCGAGGTCGCGGCCTGCGACGTGCCGACCGTGCCGGCCAGCAGCCCGGAGGTCAGCACGGCGACCGTGGCCGCCGACAGCAGCGCCTTTCGCAAGCTTCGAAGACGCCACCGGGCGCCGGAGCCGGACCCGGAGCGGCGTGACGCGGACTTGCCCTCCGTGCCCCCGCCCGGCGTGGCGCGGTCCCCCGACCATCGTTTCAGTGCCCTGCTTCTCACGGGTACTCCCTGCTCTCCGTCGAGCCTGGTGGCCATCAATTGTTAGCGCTAACATTCCGGCCCCGGCAACGGTGTGGGCCAATTGCCTGAGGAATCCGGGATGTCTCGCTGGGAGACGGTGCACCACGCCGCGGGGAGTGTCAAGACAGGCGCGCGCGGCCCGGGTCCCCCCGGGCCGCGCGCTGAGCGCCGGACACGGCGAATCACCACCCGCCGCCGATCCGCGCGGCAGGGCGCCCGCGCGTGCGTCGCAGCTGGCCGACCCGCATCCGCCTGTGCCAGAACACTCACTCTTCAGCTGTGCGAGTTCCGCGCTTCCCGGTGCAGCAGAACACTTTCGAACAACACGGGTCAGACCGCGATCAGGCCTCCCCGGAAGCCGCCCACAGGTTGATGCCCGCCTCCACCGCGTGCTTGTCGATCGTGGCGAGCTCGTCGTCCGAGAAGTCCGGCCGCTGCAGTGCGCCGAGGCTGTCGTCGAGCTGCGCGACGCTGCTCGCCCCGATCAGCACCGAGGTCACCCGCGGGTCGCGCAGGGCCCAGGCCAGCGCCATCTGCGCGAGCGACTGCCCGCGCTGCTCGGCGATGCCGTTGAGGGCGCGCACGTGGGCGAGGTTGCGCTCGTTGAGCAGCTCGGTGGACAGCGACGAGTCCCGGGCGGCCCGGGATCCGGCCGGCACGCCGCCGCCGAGGTACTTGTTGGTCAGCATGCCCTGCGCGAGCGGGGAGAAGGCGATGCAGCCCACGCCCAGCTCACCGAGCTCGTGGAGCAGCCCGTGCTCGATCCACCGGTTGAGCATGGAGTACGAGGGCTGATGAATCAGCAGCGGCGTGCCCAGCGACCGCAGGATGCGGGCGGCCTCACGGGTGCGCTGCGGACTGTACGAGGAGATCCCCGCGTACAGCGCACGGCCGGAACGCACCGCCGCGTCCAGCGCGCCCATCGTCTCCTCCAGCGGCGTGTCCGGGTCGTACCGGTGGCTGTAGAAGACGTCCACGTAGTCCAGGCCCATCCGGTGGAGCGACTGGTCCAGGCTCGCCAGCAGGTACTTGCGCGAGCCGCCGCCCTGGCCGTACGGGCCCGGCCACATGTCGTACCCGGCCTTCGTCGAGATGATCAGCTCGTCCCGGTAGGGCCGGAAGTCCTGGGCGTACAGCGTGCCGAAGTTCAGTTCCGCGCCGCCGTAGGGCGGGCCGTAGTTGTTCGCCAGGTCGAAGTGGGTGATCCCGCGGTCGAACGCGCGCCGCAGGATCGCCCGCTGGGTCTCCAGCGGCTGCGCGTCGCCGAAGTTGTGCCACAGTCCGAGCGACACGCTCGGCAGCTCCAGCCCGGACCGGCCACAGCGGCGGAAGACGGCGTCGTCGTAGCGGTCCGGCTCGGCGGTGTAGCCCATGGCGGCTCTCCTTAAGTACTCGGTCGGCCGCGCGGCCCTCCCGGGCTGCGCCTTCGGGCGCTCGTCCTGCGCGGGCAGTTCCAGCCTGGCCCGCCGCCATTCAGCTGTCCAATAGAAGAATCCGATCCCGCTCATCGCCCCGGCTGCTCGATCGCCGCCACAGCGCCCACCAGAGGGTCGCCGCCAGGAGCGTCCCCGTGACCAGCGCCTCCAGGCTCAGTCCCGGCCAGACCCAGCCCGGGGGCACGATGGCGCGGGGCTCGCGCCACGTGCTGCCATCGCCGGACGGCATGAAGTACCGGGGCGTCAGGAGCAGCGGTGGCAGGCTGAGCAGCAGCAGCGTCGCGGGCCAGACCGCGGACCCGCGGGCGCGCCACGCGGCGAAGCCGAGCGCGAGGGCCGGGCCGATCAGGCCGAGCACCAAGCTGGCGTCGTGCCAGAGCGGCGTGGGGTACTGGCCGTCGTCGCGCATGGAGAGATAGTTCGCCACGTCGGTGGCGCCCACGACCACGGCGAACGAGACGAGCAGGGCGCCGACGCCGAGCCACCGCCGACCTGCGGGCGTCCGGGGCGCGTCCCGGTGGAATCCGAACAGGGCGGCTACCGCGGTGAGCAGCGACAGCGCGAGGAGGGCCTGGACGTCCGAGACGGACGGATCGTCCGGGGCGACGGCGTACATGAAGACCGCCATCGCGCCCTGTACGACGCCCAGGACTCGGCCGGTGCGTCGCAGCCCGCAGGCCAGGGCCAGAAAGCAGGCCAGCACGACGAGGAGCCGGCCGGCGAACCACGTCCAGTTCTCGGCCCAGAACACGGTGGTCGGCCATCCGGAGTAGGCGGACATGGGCCTGAGCTTGAACTCCAGCGCGATCGGAATGGAGGAGGTCAGGTTCACCAGGACCTGCAGGAGCAGGCCGCCCAGGACCACCCGCCGCAGCACCTCGCCGTAGAACGCGGAGTTCCGGGTGCCGCCGGGTGCCCCGATCCGCAGCCGGGTGGCCAGGGTGGCCACGCTCGCGGCCTCGGCGGCGTGCGGCCAGCAGCGCCCCTCCCCGGCCCCGTCCAGCAGGGTGCTGAGCATCTCCTCGACGCGCTGCTCCCGATACGCCGCGGGCAGCAGTGTCAGCATTCGCCGATAGCGCGATTCCAGCGTGCTCACACCGCACCCCCGGCCGTGCCCAGGAGGCCGTCCATACCGGGCAGCGCGATGCCGCGCTCGCGCAGACGTCGCATGGCCGCCTGCGCGTTCGCCGCCAACCGCTGCGCATCCGCGGCCAGTGCCGCAGCGCCCTGATCGGTCAGGCGATAGTAGCGGCGCAGCCGCCCTGACTCGACCTCGTCGTGGTCCAGGGCGAGCAGGCCCTCGCCGGTGAGCCGGTCCAGCGCGCCGTAGAGGGTGCCGACCCTCAGCTGCATCTGCCCGTTGGACAACCGGGCGACTTCTTGCACGATTCCGTACCCGTGCCGGGGCTGGTCCACCAGCGCCGTCAGGATCAGGAAGACCTGTTCCGTCCTGGTCGAGGAGTTGATAGGCAAGATATATCGTCTAGCGAGTTATCCGGCAAGCAGCCGACGCCGCCTGACTCCGTCTGGCAGTTACTGGTTCGCGTCCGCTGCGCCGTCGGCGGCGGACAGCAGGCCGCGCAGCACCTCGTGCTGGCCAGGCCCGAGGGCCTGCGCGACGGCCCTCGCAATGGTGCAGGCCAGCGGGGCCGAGGCCTCGGCCAGCAGGTGGCGGGCCTTGTCGGTCAGCGCCACCTGGATACAGCGCTTGTCGTTGTCGCTGCCGCCCCGGGTGACCAGTCCGGCGCCGTGCAGCATGGCGATCTGGTAGGTCAGCCGGGTCTTAGGCCGGCCCAGCAGCTTCGCGACCTGCGTCATGTGCAGACCTGGCGGATGGTCGGCCAGCAGGCACAGCACCAGGAACTCGTCATGCGAGACCCCGAGCGTCGCCTTGACCTGCGCGCGCAGCTGCTGCTCCACCGCGCCCGCCGCGGCGAGCAGGTTCATCCAAGCCCGCAGCTCGGTCGGCAGCACAGGTGAGTCGGCCATGATCCCAGTCTATAGGTTGTCCAAATTTGAACTACCGACTAGCGTGGCACTAGTCCAAATATGGATGACTGTTCGTCGTCCGTCCAGCACGCACGCAGGAGGCTCACGTGTCCGTCACCGTCGATCCCGGCACCTGGCAGCTCGATCCGGCCCGCTCCACCGTCACCATCCGGCACAAGAGCTTGTGGGGCCTGGTCACCGTGAAGGGCACGTTCGGCTCGGTCAGCGGCGGCGGCGAGGTCCTGCCCGACGGCACCGCGCGCGGCACGCTGACCCTCGACGCGGCCTCCCTGGACACCAAGCAGGCCAAGCGCGACAAGCACCTGCGTTCAGCGGACTTCTTCCACGTGGAGGAGCACCCCGAGATCACGTACGCAGTGCGCAGCGCCGCCCTCCGCGCGGACGGCACCGTCCAGGTGACCGGAGACCTGACCGTGCGCGGCAACACCCGCCCGCTGTCCTTCATAGCGCGCGCCGACCAGGCGGACCAGGGCGCAGTCGCCGTGACCGCGGAGGTGAAGGTCGACCGCGCCGACTTCGACCTGAAATGGAACCAGATGGGCATGCTGCGAGGCCTGACCACCGTCGCCGTCTCCCTGCGCTTCACCCACACGCCCGCCTAGGGCCCGCCCGACGGTCCGTCACCTGGCCTGCCCGTCAGCTGAGCTGGCCGGCCTGGTAGTCGCCGGCGGGCTGCTGGGTGATGACGTTGCCGCGGTTGAAGGCGTTGATGACGGCGATCTGGACTACCAGGGCGGCGAGCTGGTCCTCGTCGTAGTACTTGGCGGCGTTCGCCCACACCTCGTCCGGGACGCCGCCGGCCGCGTCGGCGATGCGGGTGCCCTGCTCGGCCAGTTCCAGGGCGGCGCGCTCGGCCTCGGTGAACACCGTTGCGTCCCGCCAGGCCACGACCAGGTTGAGGCGCACCGAGGTCTCTCCGGCGTGGGCGGCCTCCTTGGTGTGCATGTCGATGCATCCAGAGCAGCCGTTGATCTGGCTGGCGCGGAGCATCACCAGTTCGCGCGTGGTGGTCGGCACCGTCGAGTCCGCGAGCGCCTTGCTCGCAGCGATGATGTGCTTGATGGCCTTGGCTGCGACCGGGCTGGCCATGATGTTCAACCGAGCTTCCATGGTGCACTCCTGTGTCGTCTTCGTGGTTGCACCTCTTGGACGACACAGCCAGGCAAGCTGTGACACGGATGAATGTGACGCGCGTCTCGCTGCCACGCGGGGGCGCAGGCGCAGACGCACGGCTGTGAGCGTGCTCTCCAGCAGACCGCGTTTGTGCGCTGGGCGTGTCTTGGGTGTGCCGTGGTGGGGGTGTGGTGCGCGATCGGGGCTTACTCGCGCTCGATCTTTCGCAGCCCATGCGTGGGCGTCCACCACTCGACGACTAGCCTCGTGGCCTTGTCGTCGAGGTGGGTGTGCACGACCTCGGCGATGTCGGCGTGGAAGAGGTCGCCGTCCGGTCCCTTGGTGATCGGTCCGGCAGCGATCGCCCGGCCGGAGATCTTCGCCTCGCCCGGCCACTGCGCCTCGGAGCCCTCGATCGGGTCGACCGTGGCACTGTGCAGGGCGAACCGCGGATCCCGACGCAGATCCGCGCCTTTGCGCGCGTTCGGCATCGAGCCGAAGGACAGTTCGCCGTTCTCGAAGACCGTCTCGATCCCGGAGATTCGCGGCGACCCGTCGGACCGCAAGGTGGCGATTGTCTTGTGTCTGTGGGCATTGAACAGCGCCAGCACGCGCTGCGCGAACTCAGGCGCTGCCTGTTCGACGTCCTGCCACGTCGTCATGCGTCCATGCTCGCACGGACGACTGACAGTCGGGCCGGCCGAGGCGATAGTTGAAGTTGAAGGCGGTGCGTACGTCGATTCCGTGTGCCATGTGCCGGGCTTATGGGCGCGGATACGAGCAGGCCGCGTTCGCGGCCGCGACGCGCTCGACCCTTGTCAGGGCCAAGGGCGTGGTGCTGGAGGGATCGGTGACGCTGACCGACTCGGCGTCCATCACGTCCGTCGGGCCCTGGCCGCCGAAGCAGGCTACTGCCACGATCGGCAGGCTCGCTGCCGCGGTGCCGGATCCGGAGCCGGACGGACGCGCCGACCAGGCGAGGGCGGTGCCGGCGGTGGCGATGCTCACCATGCCGATCTGCTGCCACTGCGAGGAGGCGGAGATCGTGCCGCCGGTCCGGACGGACGGCACTGTGGCGTAGCCGACGATCCACACTTGGGTGCCGGTCGCGCGCAGCTCGAAGGTGTCGGGGCTGCCGGCCGTCGTGGTGACCGAGAGCGAGACGGCGGACGGAAGCGGCACGCTGTCGGCGCAGGCGGTCGGCTCCATCGCGGCGGGGGGATTGCCATGGACCACCGCGGAGGAGACGACGCCTCCGCCGACGACCTCGAACCACCGCATGTCCGGCGTGCCGCCCAACGGATCGGGAACCACGTCGCCGAGGCAGTATCCGGCGAACTGCAGCGCGCAGTTCGCGGCGACCGTGCGGATCACGGTGTCGGCCATGCTCGCTCCCGCCCGGACCCGAGCCCCCGAGCCGCGGGTGCTGCCACCGAACATGCCCTTGGCCGAGGCCGCGGGGCACGCGGAGGCGGTCGCATTGGCGGTAGGGGTAGCGGTAGTAGCAGCAGCCGACTTGGAGCCCGAGCCGGCGACGGGGGTGTTGGTCCGCTTGGGGTCGTGAGACGTGACGCCGAAGACGAGTGCTGAGACGACTGCTACGGCTAGTGCAGGGATGAGGAGGCTGCGTCGGATGCGCGGCCGTTTGGGGGTAGCGGTAGCGGTAGCGGAAGCGAGCTCGGGTGCGGGGGCTTCGGGTGCGGGGGACGGCGAATCGGTGGCGTCTGGGGCGGATTCGGCCGGGTTCGTGGCGAGATCGTCGCGGGGGCTGAGGACGGGGTCGACAGTTGGGTCGGTGGTTGGGCCGGGGGTTGTGGCCTCCTGGCCTGCGCCGTCTTGTCCGGTGCCGTCTTGTTCCGTGCCGACCGGTTCCGCGCTGTGCTGTCCTGCTTCAGCGTGCTCCACACGGACTTGTCCCGCTCCGGCGGACAACTGTTCGTCCAGCTGTTGCCAGCGTTCTTGCCAGGCCTCGATGTCGCCGCCGCACGCGCCTGCGAAGGCCAGCGTCACGTCCAGGCTTGGCTTGCGCACTCCGCCTGCTGCCTCGCCCAGCGTGCTGGCGCTGAACCCGGCGGTCTTGGCCAGCGCGCGGTACGTGGGGTTCCCGGCCTTCTCGCGCAGCTTGCGAAGGTCGTGGGCGAAGGACTGGAGCGGGCCGTCGTCTGGATTGACCAAGCGTGAAGTGCGACCCATTTCGTCCCTTGCCGGTGTACCTGGCGACCCCCCCGTGGAGGACGCTTCAGTCCGCCGACGTCGGACAAGTGTGACATGGGTAGCAAGAGTGAAACGGTGAGGGCCCCCGCGCCCTCGCCGCCACCTAGTTCTAACCCAGCTCAGGGCCGGGGCGACATGCCCGGAGGCGTCGTTCAATCAATTTCGGGCAATTCCCTGCCTGCGCAGACTGGTACCACGGATCCGATTGCCGACCTGTTCGGGTACTTCAGCCGGCCGGATACTTCAGCCGGCCAGTTGGACGCAGGGCACGCACGATCGCCCGGTGCGGTTACTCACGCACCAGGCGATTCGTATGCTGATTCAGGTCCCGGCGCTACGTTCCGGAGGCCGTGGCCCCGGTCGGCGCGGTCGCGAAGCCCGGGTCGCTCAGGGCCTCGGCGAGGGTGTCGAACATCGGCAGGAACTCGGTCAGGGCGAGCAGCGTCAGGGTTCGGCGGACCCGCGGCCGTACCCCTACCAGCCTCAGCCAGCCGCCCTGGGTGCGGGCGCGTACGCGCGCCCTGGTGAGAGCCCTGACGCCGTAGGCGTCGCAGAAGGTCAGGCCCGTCGCGTCCACCAGCACCCGGCTGTGGCCCGCCGCGGCCAGCCCGGACAGCCGCCGGTCCAGCTGCTCGCCGGTGACGATGTCCAGCTCGCCGCCGACCGTGAGCACCACTGCGCCGTCCTCCTGGCGCTCACGCAGCAGCAACTGTTCCCTCATCGTGGGCCTCCAAGCCGGGTGTGCATACGCCGGACACGAGCAGTACCCGAAATCTGGGGTGACACAGCAAGCTTACTCAGCGTGACTGAAAGTATCCCCGGTTCGCGGCCATCCGCCCCCATCCGCACCGCAGACCATACCCGGGTGCCCGGCTTCGGGGCCATCGGCACGCCAAGCGGGCCGGTCACAGTCGTACTGCTGTCGACGTAGATCTGCCATCAGGCATGCGGGCACGCTCCGTATACCGGTGTTGCATCCACAGTTGCCGGACTTTATCAGGGTTCACTTGCCGCGAGAAGAGTTACCGGTGTTGATGCAGGTCAGCGCCCCGGCCTCAGCGTCGTGTTTGGGGCGGGCCGGCCGTGAGCCACTCGGGGACCTCGACCGCACCGATCGTGTTCGAGGGCACGTGGACGCCGCCGGGCGTCACACTCAGAAGGTCAGCACCGGCTTGATCGTCTCGCCGGAGACCATGTCGGCGACTGCGGTGTGGATGTCCTCGAACTTGTAGTGACGCACGATCCGGTCGATCGGCAGCCGTCCGTCGGCCACGAGGTCGACCAGGACCGGCAGCAGCGCCTCGGTTTCGCCGTCGCCGAGGGTCAGGCCGGTCACGGTGCGGCCGGGCAGCAGGAAGTTCACGTCCACCGGGACCTGGGTGCCGAAGGCCGGGGCGCCGACCACGACGGCCGTGCCGCGCACCGCGAGCGCGCCGATCGCGGCGGCCAGCACTTTCGCGTTGCCGGTCGTCTCGATCACGCCGTCGGCGCCCTGGCCGCCGGTGAGCTCGCCGATCGCCTCGGCGAGGTCGGCGGAGGTGGTGTCGAAAGTGTGCGTCGCGCCGAGTTCGCGGGCCAGTTCCAGGCGGGCCGGGACGCGGTCGACGGCGATGATCCGGGTCGCCGCGCTCAGCCGGGCGGCCATCACGGCGGACAGGCCTACCGCGCCCGCCCCGGTGACGACGACGGTGGCGCCGGGCCGCGGCTTGAGCACGTTCCACACCGCGCCCACCCCGGTCTGCACGCCGCAGCCGAGAGGGGCCAGCAGTTCCAGCGGCGCGTTCGCCGGCACCTTGACCAGACTGCGCTCGTCGACCAGCGCGTGCCGGGCGAAGGAGGACTGGCCGAAGAAGTGGCCGCCCACCGGCGCGCCGCCCCGGGTCACCGTGGCCGAGCCGTCGGGGCGCGCGCCGCCGAGCAGGTTCAGCGGCAGCCAGGTCAGGCAGTACGCCGGGTGGCCGTCGCGGCAGTTGGCACAGCGTCCGCACGAGGTGAAGGACAGCAGCACGTGGTCGCCGGGCGCCACCCGGGTCACGGCGGAACCGACCGCCTCGACCACTCCGGCGCCCTCGTGGCCGAGCACGCCGGGCAGCGGGAAGGGCAGCGCGCCGGCGGCGGCGCCCAGGTCGGTGTGGCAGATCCCGGCGGCGGCGATCCGGACCAGCACCTCGTCCGCCCGGGGCTCGTCGAGGTCGACCTCGGTGAGGGTGAAGCCGGAGCCGGGGCTCTCGACGAGAGCTGCCGTCGTGTGGACTGCCATGGGCGCGGGCTCCTTCGGGCGGACATTCATCAGGTTTCCTGATGATTGCAGCGAGCCGACGGCGAGGCAAGAGTCCGGGGATGGTCAGATTTCCTGAGTATTGACGACGGGGGAGCGGCGAAGGAGCGCAGCGCGGTGGCGCTCGCGGCGAAGAAGCTCCCGCGTCACTGCGACGGGTTTACGGCCTGCCGTACGTGACGCGCGATCATGCCGTAGACCTCCAGTGCCTTCTCGTCGTTCTTGACGTCGTAACCGTGGTCGACTCCGGGTACGTCGTAGTGCTCGACCAACGCCCCGGCCTCGCGCAGCCGCTCGGCGTAACGCGTACCTTCCGCGCGTAGCAGGTCGAACTCCGCCGTGATGAGCAGTGCCGGAGCGATGCCCTTGAGGTCCGCGGTGTCCGACGGATGGGCCGGCGACACCAGCCGGTCGGTCCGCTGCGACGGATCCGGCACGTACACGTTGTCGAAGACGTCTGCCATCCACGGGCGCAGCATCGGCTTCGCGATCACGGAGCGCTTGTCCTCGGCGCTGGTCGCCAGGTCGAGCGGTGGGTAGTGCAGGACCTGGAGCGCGATCGCGGGTCCGCCCTCCTCGAGGGCCTGACGCGCGACGGCCGCCGTGAGAGCCCCTCCGGCGCTCTGTCCGCCCACGCAGAGTCGGCTGCCGTCCCAGCCGCGTTCGGCACCGTTTTCGGCTCCGTGCTCGGCGACCCACCGGACGACCTCGAAGGCCTGGCGGGGCGGTTCGGGGAACCGGTGCTGCGGAGCGACGACGTAGTCCACGTTGAGCACGGCGACGCCCGCCTCGGCGGCGAGGTACCGGCAGAGCGGATCGTCCACTTCCGTCGCCGCCATGACGAAGCCGCCGCCGTGGAAGTTCACGTACACCGCGGGCGGCCGCTGCTGCGCGCTCTCCGGCGCGGTCGGCAGGTACAGCACGGCCCGCGCGGGTGCGATCGAGGTCGGGATCGTCAGCTCACGCATGTTCCACGCGAACTGTGGAAAGCGGCGGGGCGCGGACCCGTCGGCGCGCCGCCGGCGGCGCGAGACGGTTCGGTCGCCCAGCAGGACGGCACGCTGCAGGGCCTTTGCGGCGAAGTCGGCCACCGCGGGCCGGGCCAGAACGGACATGCGGTTCCCTCTGGTCGAGCTGTGCTCCGGGGTCAGGACGAGATGTTCGCACACGGCCGGGCGCTCGCGCGGTACCCGCGGGGGTCATCAGGTTTCCTGTACGTTGGCGGAGCCGACCCTAGCACGGGCAAAACCTGCCGTCAGGCCTGCTCGCGGTACAGATCTGTGAGCAGCGCGATGGCGGCGTGGGTCGCGGGATGCGGGTCGTGGCTGCGCCAGATGAGCTGGACGGATACGGGGTCGGCGTCGCGCAGCGGGCGGTAGACGATGCCGTCGCGGCGGTACTGGGTGACAGTGGCCTGCGGTGTGACGCCGACGTAGCGGCCGGTGGCGATGGCGGCGAGCCAGTCGTCGATGTCCTGGGTGTATTCGAGGGCCGGGCGGTCGTCCTCGGGCCAGAGTGCCGCGGTGGTGGTGCCGGTGTGGCGGTCGAGCACGAGCGCGCGCCCGCGGATCTCGCCCAGGCCGACCGTGCGGCGGCGGGCCCACGGATCGTCGGCCGCCATCGCCACGTAGCGGCGCTCGAAGCCGACGACGGCGTGGGCAAAGCGGCCGGTGTCGACGGCTGTGCGTACGACGGCCAGGTCGCACAGCCCCTCGGCCAGCCCGCCGGTAGCGGAGTTGTGCCGGATCAGATGCAGTTCGACGCCCGGGTAGCGTTCGTGCCAGCGGCGCTGGAACTCGGCGGTGTGCCGGCCCATCGCGGACCAGGCGTGGCCGATGCGCAGCCGGGTGTGGCCGGTGGTGGCCTCGCGTACGAGGTCGTCGGCCTCGGCGAGCAGGTGACGGGCACGGGCCAGCACCTGCACACCGGCGGTGGTCGCGGTGACACTGCGGCTGGTGCGGTGCAGCAGGCGTACGCCGAGGATCTGCTCCAACGCGAGCAGGCCGCGGGAGACGGCGGCCTGGGACACGCCCAGCTCGATGGCGGCGTCGGTGAAGCTGCCCGTGTCGACGATCGCGACCAGGCAGCGTAGGTGCCGCAGTTCCAGCTGCATGCGTTCAGCGTATAGAACCCGTGTCTGATGCATTATGCGTATGAGCCGCACCCGTGGATCGTCGAGGTGTGGCAATACACACGCAGCAGCAGAGCGTCGCGACGGCCTCGTCAGCATCAGCATCAGTGTCAGCGCCGTCGACTTCGGACGCATCCGCGGATCGCCGGGTCGGAACGGCGCTGATGCTGGGCAGCGGCGTGGCCAACCAGACCGGTGCGGCGATGGCCGCGCTGGCCTTCCCGGTGATCGGACCGGTCGGCGTGGTGGCGGTGCGTCAGTGGGTGGCGGCCGCGGTGCTGCTCGGCGCGGGCCGCCCCCGGCTGCGGCAGTTCACGGCTGCGCAGTGGCGTCCGGTGCTCGGCCTCGCGGCGGTGTTCGCGACCATGAACGTCTCGCTGTACTCGGCGATCGACCGGCTCGGCCTGGGTCTGGCGGTCACCCTGGAGTTCCTCGGCCCGCTCACCGTGGCGCTGGCCGGCTCCCGCCGCCGCGTCGACCTGCTGTGCGCCCTCGCCGCGGCGACGGCCGTCGCCGTGATCGCCCGGCCCCGGCCGAGCGCCGACTATCCGGGCATCGGCCTGGCCCTGTTGGCCGCGGTCTGCTGGGCCTGCTACATCCTGCTCAACCGGACGCTCGGAGCCCGGCTGCCCGGCACCGAGGGCGCCGCGGCCGCGGCCGCCGTCTCCGGGGCGCTCTACCTGCCCGTGGGCATCGTCGTGCTCTGCTATCACCGGCCCACCGTCGCGGCCCTCGGCTGCGCACTCGCCGCCGGAGTGCTGTCCTCGGCCGTCCCCGCGCTGGCCGACCTGCTCGCCCTGCGCCGCGTCCCGTCCCGGCACTTCGGGATCTTCATGAGCGTCAATCCGGTGCTGGCGGCGCTGATCGGCATGGCAGTGCTCGGACAGCGGCTGGACTGGACGGCCTGGCTGTCCATCGCGGCGATCGTGACCGCCAACGTCGTCTGCATGACTGCTTCTGCCTGACCGCGCCGTCGTGCACGTGACCCGATCGGTCCCAGCCGAAACTTTCGCGTCGACGCCGCCCCCACGTCGCCCCTGATTCCAGCCTGGCCCTGATGCCTTGACTTACCCGGTTAAGTAAACCAGCCTCTCGATTGCGCTTCCCTTGGTTGCCGCCTTCAGAGAAGAGGGTCCTCCCATGATTCGTCGCAATGCCCTGGTGGCCGCCGGGGCCGCCGGGATACTGGTAGCGGTCGGCGCGTTGGCGGTTGAACTGCCCGCTGCCGCCGCGAGTACCGGCTGTTCCGTCAACTACACCGTCGCCAGCCAGTGGAACGTCGGCTTCAGCACCAACGTCACCATCACCAACCTCGGCAGCCCGCTCACCGCCTGGACCCTCAAGTGGAGCTTCGGCGGCAACCAGCAGGTCACCCAGCTGTGGAACGGTAGCTTCACCCAGTCCGGCGCCGCCGTCAGCGTCAGCAACCTCTCCTACAACGGCGCCATCGCCACGAACGGAACCGCCGCCTTCGGGTTCAACGGCTCCTACTCCGGCACCAACGCCGTCCCGACCGCCTTTACTCTCAACGGCACCGCGTGCACCGGCTCGGTCAGTTCCTCGTCGGCCAGCGCGAGCGCGTCGGCGTCCAGTTCGCCGAGCAGCAGCCCGTCCGGTGGCGGAGGCGGCACCACCCCGGCGCCTGCGCTGCACGTCTCCGGCAACCACCTGGTCACCGCTGCGGGCGCGACCTACCGGCTGCTGGGCGTCAACCGCTCCAGCGGCGAGTTCGCCTGCATCCAGGGCAACGGGATGTGGGACGGCCCGGCGGATCAGGCCACGATCGATGCGATGAAGACCTGGAACATCCACGCCGTTCGCATCCCGCTGAACGAGGAGTGCTGGCTCGGCACCGCGGATGTACCCGCGGCCGGCACCAGCGGCGCGGCCTACCAGACGGCGGTCAAGGCGTACGTGAACCTGCTGGTGGCCAACGGCATCAACGTGATCCTGGACCTGCACTGGACCTACGGCACGTACACCGGGTCCGGCGCCGGCTGCTCGGACGTCAAGGCGACCTGTCAGAAGCCGATGCCCGACATGCAGTACTCGCCGACCTTCTGGGGCCAGGTGGCCACGGCGTTCAAGGGCAACAACGCGGTCCTGTTCGACCTGTTCAACGAGCCCTACCCGGATGCGGCCAACGGCTTCGCCAACGCCACCGAGGCGTGGACCTGCCTGCGTGACGGCGGCACCTGCACCGGCATCACCTACCAGGTCGCCGGCATGCAGACCCTGGTCAACTCGGTACGCGCCACCGGCGCCACCAACGTCATCATGACCGGCGGCCTGACCTGGACCAACGACCTGAGCCAGTGGCTGGCCTACAAGCCGGCCGACTCCACCGGCAACCTGATGGCCTCGTGGCACTCGTACAACTTCAACGGCTGCGTGAGCACCTCGTGCTGGGACAGCACGATCGGCACCGTGGCCGCCAAGGTCCCGGTCCAGGCCGGCGAGATCGGCCAGAACTCCTGCGCCCACGACTACATCGACCAGGTCATGGCCTGGGCCGACACCAACGGCGTCGGCTACACCGCCTGGACCTGGAACCCCTGGGGCGTCTGCGCGAGCAGCGGCAACGACCTGATCCTCGACTGGAACGGCACCCCGACCAGCACCTACGGCCAGGGCTTCCAGACGCATCTGCTCACCCAACACCCATAACCGGCAAGCAGTCCACGCCTCCAGTAAGCCCTCACAGATCCGGCCTCGGCCGACCACTGGTCTTCAGTGGTCGGCCGAGGCCGTCTGGTCGGACAGTGCTCTGACCCGCGATCAGTACGCCGCTGCGGTCGGGTCAGTGCAGGGCCACGACGTGGTGGCGGACGCTCCGCCGATCGGCGCGCACATCGGCGTCGCCGTCTGACGGAGTGGGTTCGTCACTGCTGACCGCGGCCAGCTCTGCGCGGACCCGCTGCAGGTCGCGGTCGGGCACGTCGGTGCTGCCGGACAGGGGCGGCTTGAGGTCGGACTGGCGACGCTCGTTGCGCTCCAGGCCGTAGCCGATGAGGACGAGGAACAGGACGCTGAGGACGAGTGCGAGGGTCATGGCAGTAACTATGCTCTGCACAACTTACTGCCACCAGTGGCGCTTCTGCCCTTGTAGCACAAAAAGCTGCCAACTACTCTGGAGGCATGCTGAAGACTGTCTGCGCCCTGCTCATGGAGGACTTCGCGCCGTTCGAGTTCGGGGTCGTCTGCGAGGTGTTCGGGATCGACCGGGTCGACGACGGCGTGCCCGCCTTCGACTTCCTCGTCTGCGGCGAACAGGCCGGACAGCCGCTGCGCACGAAGGACATCGGCGCGCGGCTGACCCCCGACCACGGCCTGGACGCGCTGCGTGACGCCGATCTGGTGGCGGTGCCCGCCGTCCGCATCCGCGAGCAGTACCCGCCCGCGATCCTGCACGCGCTCCGCGAGGCCCACGAGCGCGGCGCGATCCTGCTGTCCGTGTGCTCCGGCGCGTTCGTGCTCGGAGCCGCGGGAGTGCTGGACGGGCGGCACTGCACGACGCACTGGCGGTACTCCGACGAGTTCGCCGCGCGCTTCCCCCAGGCGAAGCTCGATCCGAACGTGCTGTTCGTGGACGACGGGGACGTCATCACCAGCGCCGGGACCGCGGCGGGCATCGACGCCTGCCTGCACCTGGTGCGCCGCGAGTTCGGCTCCGGTCCGGCGACCGCGATCGCCCGGCGGATGGTGGTGCCCCCGCAGCGCGACGGCGGTCAGCGTCAGTACATTGCCGCGCCGATGCCCGAGCACACCGCCGACAGCCTGGAACCGCTGCTCGCCTGGATGCTCGAGAACCTCGACTCCGAGCACTCCGTCGCGGCGCTGGCCGAGCGTGCGAACGTCTCCGAGCGCACCTTCGCCCGCCGCTTCGTCGCCGAGACCGGGACCACCCCGCATCGCTGGCTGTCCCTCCAGCGGGTCTCGCACGCCCGCACGCTGCTGGAGCAGACCGATCTCGGCATCGAGCAGATCGCCCGCGCCTGCGGCTTCGCCACCGCGCCGCTGCTGCGGCACCACTTCCGCCAGGTCGTCGGCGTGACCCCCGTCGACTACCGGCGCGCGTTCTCGAACGTCGGAAAGGCGCCGACCGCCGGAAGGACGCCGGTCACGCGCCCGGTTGTCCCGAGCCCGTAGGCCGGGCAGGTCGTTGGCGTACCGGCTGCCGCACCGTACGCGGTCCGCACACCTCGGCGCCGGCGGCTTGAACGCGGGCGCGCAGCGCTCGGTCCGCGGTCACCACGAGGCAGTGCCGGTCCGTGCCCTCACTCTGCACGAGGTCGACGATCGCGTCGTCGCCCGAACCCGGTGCGTCCACCACGCGGACCGTCTCGATGCCGGGAATTCCCTGCGCCGCGCCCTCGACCACCAGCACGACGTCGAGCGGCGCCGTCTGCGCCCACAAGGGCAAGCCCGCACCCTGCAACCCACCTGTCGCCAGCTCAGCCAGCGAGTCCCGCAACCGGATGGCCGCGGCGCGCCGGTCGCGCCACCAGCCGTCGGGTACCGAGCCGACCACATTGGCGGCGTCGACCACGACCAGCGGCGCTTGTTCCATCGCCAACACGACACCCCTTCCGTCCACCGGACCGGTACAGCCGCCGGGCGCCGTGCTCACGCCGAAGGTGTCGAGCCTATCTCCCCAGGCCATAGCTGCGCCGTCGCGCGATACAGAGCGGCGACGTAGTCCCCTTTGTGAGAGTCCACTTGCACGAGTGGCGCGAGTGCCCTACTCTCGTGAGAGCAAGCTCTTATGAAGAGGGCAAGCAACCACACTGCAGCCCAAATCCACGACAAGGAATCCAGCCATGACCGACTCCGTCCCCACCCCGACCAGCACCCCCACCACTCGCACCATCAACCTCCGCAACGGCCTGACCATCTCGATCACCGAGTACGGCGACGCGGCTGCCGGGGACGGCACCGGCGCGCTCGTGCTGCACGGCGGCGCTGGGCCGCGCTCGATGGCCGGGTTCGCCGCCGCGCTTTCGCAGCACGCATACGTGGTCGTCCCGACCCACCCCGGGTTCGACGGCACGCCCCGGCCGGAGTCGACCGACTCCGTCGCCGACCTGGCCGTGGCCTACCTGGACCTGATCGACGAGCTGAACCTGCACGCCGTGATGGTGCTGGGCAACTCGCTCGGCGGCTGGATCGCGAGCGAGATGGGACTGCGCGACAACCGCGGCCGGATCTCCGCGCTGGTGCTGATGAACGCGGTCGGCATCGAGCCGCCGTTCCCGCTGGAGATCGCCGACCCGGCGAAGCTCGGGCCGGTCCGGACCGGGGAGCTGGCCTTCTTCAAGCCGCAGCTGCGTCCCGACCCCGCCTCGTTCACCGACGAGCAGAAGGCCGCGGCGGGCGCTAACCAGCGCACCCAGGCGGTGTACGCGGGCCCGAACTACGACCCGAAGCTGCGCGGCCGCCTGCACCGGGTCACCATCCCGGTCCTGGTGATCGCCGGCGAGCAGGACGGAATCGTGCCCCTGGAGTACGAGCGCGCCCTGGCCGACTCCTTCCCCCGCTCCACCTTCCGGCCCATCGCCGAGGCCGGGCACTTCCCGCACCTCGAGCAGCCGGGAGCGGTCTTCGGGGCCATCGGCGACTTCGTGGACACCGAGATCAAGCCGGACGGCGAGTAGCCCGGCGACGAGCACGGCGAACGGCACCGAATCCCGCCCGCCACGCCCCGCACCGTCCGGGGCCTGGCGGGCGCGGTGCGTATCAGAACCCCGCGACCGCCCGCCCGAGGAGGACCGAAGTGACCGCGAAAGACCCCGAACGCCGGCGCAGGCTGCTCGTGCTGGGCGTGTGCTGCCTGAGCCTGCTGATCACCGTGATGGACACCACGGCGGTGAACGTCGCGCTGCCCGCCCTCGGGCACGACCTGAACGCACCCGTCAGCGGCCTGCAGTGGACCGCCGACGGCTACACCCTGGCGATCGCCTCCTTCATGCTGCTGGCCGGGTCCACCGCCGACCGGATCGGGCGGCGCCGGGTGTTCCAGGCCGGACTCGGGCTGTTCGTCGCCGGCTCGCTCGCCTGCTCGCTGGCGCCGAGCCTGCCGTTGCTGGTGGCCTTCCGGGTCGCCCAGGGGCTGGGGGCGAGCATGCTCAACCCGGTCGCCCTGTCGATCATCGCGAACACCTTCCCCGACCCGCGCGAACGCGCCCGTGCGATCGGGGCGTGGGGCGCCACCGTCGGCCTCTCGCTGACCCTGGGCCCGGTGCTCGGCGGCCTGCTGGTCGCCTCGGCCGGCTGGCGCTCGATCTTCTGGATCAACCTCCCGATCGGCCTGGCCGCCGTCGCACTGACCGCCCGCTACGTGCCCGAGTCCAAATCCGCGACCGCGCGCCGCCCCGATCCGGTCGGGCAGGTACTGGTCGTCACGCTCCTGGCCTCGCTCATCTTCGCGATCATCGAGGGCTCGCACCGGGGCTACGGCAGCCCCCTGATCATCGGCCTGTTCGTGCTCGCCGCTGCAGCAGCCGTAGCGCTGCCCAGCTACGAGCGACGCCGGGACCAGCCCCTGATCGACCCGGCGTTCTTCCGGTCCGTCCCGTTCACCGGCGCGTTCATCGCCGCGGTCACCGCGTTCCTGGCCCTGGCCGGCTTCCTGTTCCTCAACACCCTGTATCTGCAGGATGTCCGCGGATACAGCGCGCTGCACGCCGGACTGCTGACAGTACCGATGGCCGGCGGCACGGCGATAGCGTCCACGGTCTCCGGACGACTCACCGCCACGTACGGCCCCCGCCGACCGCTGACCGCCGCGGGCCTGCTGATCGCCGCCGCAGCAATGATGCTGACCGCGCTCACCGCGACCACCGCCCTGCCGGTGCTCTTGACCGCCTACCTCCTGTTCGGCATCGGATTCGGCTTGGTCAACGCCCCGATCACCGACACGGCCGTCTCCGGCATGCCGCGGTCCCAGGCCGGCGTTTCCGCAGCAGTGACCACGACCGGACGTCAGATCGGCAACAGCCTGGGCGTGGCCGTCCTGGGCTCGATCGTCACGGCGCACACCCACAACGAGGCCCGCGAAGGGTTCGCCCCCGCCAGCCACCCGGCCTGGTGGATCCTGGCCGGCTGCGGCGCCCTGATCGCGGCCCTCGGCATTCTCACCACCGGTCGGGCAACGGCCGCCGCCGCCAGAATCGCAGCAGATAATCACTGTCCGGTCCCCTTGTCGGCCGACTATCTTGGGGCAGATGAACGTAGACGAGGCCTCGGTAGCGTGCGTCGCTCCGCAGGCAGTCGTTCTCGTCGAAGGCATGAGCGACCGGTTCGCGCTTGAGGTATTGGCGCATCGACGCGGCAGGGACCTCGAAGCCGAGGGCGTCAACGTCGTGGCGATGAACGGCGCGACGAACATCGGCCACTTTCTCGAACGGTACGGCCCACGCGGGCTCGACGTCAGGCTGGCAGGCCTCTACGACGTCGCCGAAGAGCGTTTCTTCCGGCGCGGGCTGGAACGGGCGGGCCTCGGCTCCGCATCGTCGCGGACCGACCTGGAGGCGCTCGGCTTCTTCGTATGCTCGGCGGACCTCGAGGACGAACTGATCCGGGCCCTCGGTGTCGAGCAGGTGCTGAAGATCGTCGAGTCCGAGGGCGAGCTCAGGTCGTTCCGGACGCTGCAACAACAACCCGCTCAGCGGGGACGCAGCCTGCACGACCAGCTCCGTCGGCTCATGGGGGGCCGCTCCGGCGGAAAGCACCGCTACGCGCGCCTGATGGCCGAAGCCGTCGACCTCGACCAGGTTCCCCGACCGCTCGACTCGGTACTCGACCACGTCTAGCCCGGCCGCGCTCCGCTTGGGTTCCTCGGGGGTTCAGCGGGTGAGTAGGTCTGGATCTGGGTCTGTGTCAAAGGGCGTATTCGATGCCAGGCGCTGCTCTACACGGGTGACGGCGGCCAGTAGGTAGGGGCCCCGTACGGAGTGGACTCTGGCCTGGGCCGAGGCTGGTCCGTGGCGGGTCAGCATCTCGGTCATGCGCTGCTCGACGGTGCACGGCCTGCCGGTCGGGCCGGTGGTCTGGTCGGCGTAGATCAACGCGTCGCTGACTGCGGATTGCTCGTGGGGGAAGGTGTGCAAAGCGTGGTCGAGTCGCAGTTCCGTTGCCACGAACAGGGCGCCGGAGTGGTGTGCGACCAGACCTACCAGGCGGCGGGGCCAGCCTTCGCGCTCCAGATGCCAGGCGGCGTCCAGCGGGTGGAATCCGCTGTGGGCCAGGGCCGGGCCGTAGCCGATGTCGTGCAGCCATACCGCCGCGAGGAGCAGGTCCCGGTCGGCTGCCTCGACGGCCTCGGTGATCTGCGCGGCGCGCGCGGCCACACCCATGGTGTGCGCCCACCGGTTCGGCCGCTCGCGCAGCAGCACCTTGGCCAGGTTTCGGGCCCGGGTCACGGCCACCCGGGTCGGCTTGCCTGACATGACCGCGACGCTACCCCTGAATACACACAGGGCCAAGCGTCGGCCTGTCGGGGCGGGCCGGGCAGGGCCGCTCTTGACATGTGACTATTTGGTCACCTATCTTGCCGGTGATGGATGACGACGACCGCGTCTTCAAGGCGCTGGCGGACCCGACCCGGCGCCTGCTGCTGGACCGGCTCTTCCTGCGCGACGGGCGCACGCTGACCGAGTTGGAGTCCGGCACGCAGATGACCCGGTTCGGGGTGATGAAGCACCTGCGGGTGCTGGAGGAGGCCGGGCTGGTGGTCACCCGCCGCTCGGGACGGGAGAAGCTGCACTTCCTCAACCCGGTCCCGATCCGGCTGATCCACGACCGCTGGATCGACAAGTACACCGAGGGGCCGACCTCCCTGCTGGCCGGACTGAAGACCGCGTTGGAAGCCGAATCCGAAGCTGAGTCTGCATCGGAATCCGAACTGGAACCGGAGGACGGGAAATGATCGCGACCACTGATCTGACGAGCCAGGTCTACCAGGTGTTCATCAAGGCGAGCGCCGAGCGGATCTGGCAGGCCATCACCACGCCCGAGCTGTCCGTCCGCTTCTTCCACGGGGCCAGGATCCAGGCCGGCCCGGAGCGCTACCTCTCGCACGGGCCGGACGGCGCCGTCTGGGGCGACGGCCCGGTCTTCGAGTTCGACCCGCCCCGCCGCCTCGTGCACGAGTGGCGCTCGATGTACGACCCGGAGCTGGCCGCCGAGCAGCCCAGCCGGGTGACCTGGGAGATCGAGCCGCAGGAGGGCGGGTACTGCAAGCTGACGGTGACTCACGACAAGCTTGACGGCGCCCCGGGGACCGCCCGCAAGGTGTCCGGCGCCGGCTGGATGTTCGTCCTGAGCGGGTTGAAGACGCTGATGGAGACCGGCGCACCGCTGACCGACACTGCGCTGCCTGGTGGAACGGCCGCGTAGGCGGTCCTGCGTGTCTGCCGGGGACGGACGCGGGCTTGGTCAGCGGGGGACGAGCTTGATTGTCGCGTCGCGGGCCTGATCGGCGACCATGGGATCGATGTACGAGCTGCCGTAGCGGCGGTACTTGCTGCGGTACGTGGCGTCGATCCGGTCGTTGACGGCGGGGTCCGTCTCCACGGCGAAGGTCACGTCCTTGTCGACGCCGCCGGATCGGACGTGGCCCTCGCCGCCGGTCTGGGCGGCGCGGAACCAGGCACTGCCGCCGCCCCGGTAGGAGCGGACGTAGATGTCGTCGCCGTCGCGGACGACCCAGATCGGCACCGACTTGCGTAGCGTGCCGTCGCCTCGCAGGGCTGCGATTTCCAGCTCCTCCGCGGCTTCGATCCTGCCGAGTTCGTCCGTGGTCCAGGTCGTCATGCGCCTGTCTCCTCCATGAGGTGGATGTGGATGTGATGGTCGCACTGGTGGTGGACGGCGCGGGGGTCGCGTTCGTGCCCGCGGGCGGCCGGGTCAGGGGCGCAGCAGTGTCTTGATGGCGCGGCGCTCGTCCATGGCGCGGTAGCCCTCGGCGACCTGGTCGAGCGGCAGGGTCAGGTCGAAGACCTTGCCGGGGTTGATGCGGCCGCTGAGCACCCGGTCGATCAGGTCGGGCAGGAACCGGCGCACGGGGGCCGGCCCGCCGCGCAGGGCGACGTGCGAGTAGAACAGCTCCGCGCCGCTGATCTCGACGTCGTGCGGGACGCCGACGAAGCCGACGTTCCCGCCGGGCCGGGTGGCGCGCAGGGCCTGCTGCATCGACTCGCCGGTGCCGACGCATTCGAGCACGCTGTCGGCGCCGATGCCGCCGGTCAGCTCCTTGATACGGGCGACGCCCTCGTCTCCGCGTTCGGTGACGAGGTCGGTGGCGCCGAACTCGGTGGCGAGCTGCCGGCGCGAGGCGTGCCGGCTCATCGCGATGATGCGCTCGGCGCCCAGTTCCCGGGCGGCCAGCACGCCGGACAGTCCGACGGCTCCGTCGCCGACGACGGCCACGGTGGAGCCGGGCTTGACCTCGGCGGCCACGGCGGCGTACCAGCCGGTGCCCGTGACGTCGGACAGGGCCAGCAGGCTGGGGATCAGATCCTCGTCCGGCTGCCCGGGGGCGGCGACCAGGGTGCCGTCGGCCTGCGGGATGCGGAACAGCTCGGCCTGGCAGGTGCTCAGTTGAACTCGCGGTGGATGCAGGCGGACTGGTAGCCGTTGAGGCAGTTCGGGCAGGTGTTGTCCGAGGTGGCGAACGACCCGACGACGAACTGGCCGGGCTTGACCGAGGCGACCTCGCCGCCGACCTCCTCGACGACGCCGACGTACTCGTGGCCCATCGGGTGCGGCTGGTCGACCGGGTTGATGCCGCGGTAGGACCACAGGTCGGAGCCGCACACGCAGGTGGCGACGGTCCGGATGATCGCGTCGGTGGGGTTGACGATCCGCGGGTCGGCGAGCTCCTCGAAGCGCACGTCCCCGGGGGCGTGGATGACGGCTCCTCGCATGGTGGTTCCCGTTCTCTCGGGGGTGGGGGCGGGTCGTGCCCGCCCGGCGGTTGGTGTCACTGGGGCTGGTGTCGTGGGGGTTCGGTCGGCGGTCAGATGCGGGTGCGGGTGCTCACGCGCGGGCCGGCGTATTCGGCGTCGGCCACGTGCTCGAGCCAGGAGGCGTCGTCGCCCTCCCACAGAGCCAAGTGGATCATGAACTGATCGGGGGCCGCACCATGCCAGTGCTGCTCGCCCGGCGGCGTGTAGACGACGTCGCCGGGATGGGCCTCGATGAGCTCGCCGCCGCGGGACTGGATCAGCGCGACGCCCTCGACGATGTAGAGGGTCTGGCCCAGCCCGTGCGAGTGCCAGGCGGTGCGGGCCCCTGGCGTGAACTTGACCACGTTCGCCCGGGCGCGGGAGGGCTCCTCGCCGCGGTAGACGACGTCGAACCAGACGTCCCCGGCGAACCATTCGGCCGGTCCCTTGGCGGTCGGCGGCTGCTTGAGCAGTTCCATCGGTTTCCTTCTCCTCGAATGGCGGAACCGGTCGGTCCTGCGCCTTGCGTGTTACCCATCAAACGCGTGATCGCGCGGGCGGAGGAGTCCGCGCTGATACAGGTACTGGCAGGACACCCCAGGGCGTCCGCCGCGGACGTAGCCTCGAAGTCGTGGACAACCGAAGCGAGATCCGCCAGTTCCTGGCCACCCGGCGGGCCAGGATCACCCCGCAGCAGGCCGGCCTGCCCGCGTACGGCGGCAACCGTCGCGTCGCCGGACTGCGCCGGGAGGAGGTCGCGCTGCTCGCCGGGGTCAGCGTCGAGTACTACGCCCGGCTGGAACGGGGCAACCTGGGCGGGGTCTCCGAGAGCGTGCTCGACGCGCTCGCCCGCGCGCTGCACCTCGACCAGGCCGAGCGCGAGCACCTGTACGACCTGGCCCGCGCGGCGAGCACCACCGTCCGCACGCCCCGCCGCCGGGCCGGGCAGCGGATCCGGCCGGCGGTTCAGCGCATCCTCGACGCGATGACCGACGCGCCAGCCTTCATCCGCAACGGCCGCCTGGACCTGCTCGGCGCGAACCGGCTCGGCTACGCCCTCTACTCGCCGGTGTTCGCCGGTCCCGCGCGGCCGGCGAACCTCGCCAGGTTCCAGTTCCTCGACCCCCGCGCGACCGAGTACTTCCAGAACTGGGACGAGGCGGCGCACAGCACAGTGGCCCTGCTGCGCACTGAGGCCGGCCGCGACCCGTACGACCGGAACCTGTCCGACCTGGTCGGGGAGCTGTCCACGCGCAGCGAGGAGTTCCGTACCCGCTGGGCCGCGCACGACGTGCGGCTGCACCACACCGGCGTGAAGCACTTCCACCACCCGGTCGTCGGCGACCTGAGCCTGACCTTCGAGGCGCTGCCGCTGCCCGCCGACCCCGGCCTGACGCTCACCGCCTTCAGCGCCGAACCCGGCTCCGCGTCACAGGACGGGCTCAGGCTCCTGGCCAGCTGGGCGGCTACGCTCGACCAGGCCGAACACGTTGACGAGAGAGACGACGTACCCGGGTGAATCAGACCCCTGTTATCTGCAATCCGGTTCTGCCGGGGTCGCATCCGGACCCGTCCCTGCTGCGCGTCGGCGCGGACTTCCACCTGGCGACCTCGACCTTCGAGTGGTACCCGGGTGTGCGGCTGCACACCTCGCGGGACCTGGTGCGCTGGCAGCCGCTGGGCGGCGCGCTCGACAGCACGGCGCTGCTGGACCTGACGGGCTGTCCGGACTCCGGCGGCGTGTGGGCCCCGAACCTGAGCCACGCCGACGGACTGTTCCACCTCGTCTACTCCAACGTCTCGACCTACGCGGGCGGCTTTACCGACTGCCCCAACTACCTGGTGACCGCGCCCTCGATCCACGGGCCGTGGTCCGAGCCGCTCCTCTTGCACGCGCGCGGTTTCGACGCCTCCCTGTTCCACGACGGGCCGGACAGCTGGCTGCTCAACCTGGTCCACGACTGGCGGCCGGGGCACGGCGGCTCAGTCGGGCTGGAAGCCACCCGCTACGACCGCGCCGCCCGCCGCCTGGTCGGCGAACCCGTGCCGATTGCGCTTGGGCCCGGGGCCGGCTGGATCGAGGGTCCCAACCTCTACCGCCGCGGACCGTGGTACTACCTGCTCACCGCGGACGGCGGCACGGGCTATCAGCATCAGGTCACGGTGTCCCGCTCCCGTGAACTGGGCGGGCCGTACGAACGCGACCCGCACGGTGCGCTAATCACCGCGCGCGAGCACCCCGAATTGGCGCTGCAGAAGGCAGGACACGGCAGTCTTGTGCAGACCGGGGCAGGTGAGTGGTACCTGGCGTATCTCGTTGCTCGCCCGGTCGGCACGCGCGGACCGTGCGTGCTCGGCCGCGAGACTGCCCTGGCCCCGGTGACCTGGACGTCCGATGGGTGGCCGCGTACCGCGACCGGCCTGCCCGAGCTGCTCGTCCCCGCCCCGGATCCGGCCCCCGTGCCGGACGCTGCCTTGTCGGACGCTGCCGTGCTGGAGACTGCGGTAACGGACGGGCACGAGCGCGACCAGGATGAGTTTGAACGTCCCGAACTCGGCCCGCACTGGTCGACCCTGCGGCGTCCCGCGACGTCCAACTGGCTCTCCCTAACCGGGCGTCCCTCGTACCTGCGGGTACACGGAGGCCGCTCGCCGCAGAGCCTGGTGGGTCAGAGCCTGGTGGCCCGAAGGGTGACCGCCGTGCGCTGCTCCTTCGAGGCGGTGATGGAGTACCGGCCGCACGGTTTCCAGCACCTGGCGGGGATCACCGCGTACTACAACAGCCGTAATTGGTACTACCTACACATCACAGCAGGCGACGATGGCAGCGCCATGGCTGCGTTGGCAGCCCGCGACCGGGGCCGTACCACGCTCGACGCCACGCAGCGGACGGCGGTCGGCGACGTCGCTCGTTTACGCCTCGGGCTGGATTTCGACGGACCGGCCTTGCGATTCCGCCTTGACGCAGGCGAGGGCTGGCAGCCCTTCGGTCCTCCGCTCGACGCGACCGTGCTGTCCGACGAGCACGTCGAGGAGTACGACGGCGAGCAGATCCGCTCGCTCGGCTTCACCGGCGCGTTCGTCGGCCTGTGGGTGTGGGACCTGAACGGGCACGGCCACCACGCCGACTTCGACCAGGCCACCTACGTCACCGGCTACAGCACCGAGACCGTTCCCGACCGACTCTGACAAGCGGCGATCGTGGACGTCCGACCTGCGGGTTCACGAGGTCCACGACCAATGCTGGCTCGACTGGTCGTCGCAGGTCTGGAGCTGGATCGCGCTGCCGTTGAACGGGCTCGGGCCCGCGATGTCGAGACAGAGTCTTGAGTAGACCCCGACGATCGACCCGTCCGAGCGCAGCGTCCACTGCTGGTTGCTGCCGCCGTTGCAGGACCACAGATCGACCTCGGTCCCGGGCCTGGCCCCGTACGAGTAGTCGTCGAGGCAGTACCGGCCGCCGTCCTGGGGCAGGGTTCCGGTCGCCGTCAGCGTCCAGGTCTCGATGCCCGAGACGCCGCAGCTCCAGATCGCCTCGACCGTCCCGTTGGTGTACGGGCCGTCGGTGGCCAGGCAGGTACCCGAGTACGCGTTCTTCAGGCTTCGGCTGGTCGGCGTGGTGGTGCCCGAGCTCGCGGAGGCTTTGGACGTCGGGGTCGTGGACGACGGCGCGACGACCGGTGTTGGAGACGTAGCCACAGAACCCGCGTTCGGAGTACTGCCGCCCGCGACGGCGCGGGTTCCCGGCGCGGGCGGCGGGGAGGCGGCACTCGGGCTCGTCGTGGCCTGCGACGAGGATGGGACGATGGGCGCCGAGTACGTGGCGGACGGCCAGCCGGTCCCGGAGCCGGCCAGGACCGGAACGGCGTCGCCGGCCACGGAGGCCCGGCGGTCCGGCTTGCCGAGCGTGAAGCCGATCAGCAGGACCAGGGCAGCGAGGACGGCGACGCAGGCCGTGACCTGCGCCACGCGGCGGCGCGTCGTGGCCGCGGGGGCTCGTTCGTCCGACGGGTCGGCGGTGACGGACCGGCCGAAGTCGGGGCGTAGCGCGACGGTGGCATCGGGACGGATGGCCGGCAGGAACAGGGAGGTGTAGTCGTCCTGCGGGGCGGTTGCGGCGGTTGCCGCCGTGACGTTTCCTGTTGTGCCGTCAGTTATGGCGCCAGGACCTGTCGAGTTGACCTCAGCGGCATTGTCGCCGGGCGAGGCGGCGGCCGTTGGCAGCGCCGGGCGCGGGGCTGGAGATGTGAAGCCGTCCAGCTGTTCGGCGAACTGCTCTGCGGACGGCCGCAGATCGGGATCGGGCGCGAGACAGCCTTGGATCGCTTGCCACAGTGCGATCGGCAGCCCAGCGCTCGGGGGTGTTGCGGCGGGCGAGCCGGGGTCCGCGACCGTGGCGACGGCATCGTGCTGCGGCGTGCCGGAGGGCGGGCGTCCGCTCAGCGCCTCGTACAGGAGGGCGCCGATCGAGTAGACGTCCGCTGCCGCCGTCCCCGGCTGTCCTCGCGAGATCTCAGGAGCCAGATACGTTGTGGGCGGGGGCTGTAGCCGGTCGGCCGCCGCCGCCCGGTTGACCAGCGCCGCCATGCCGAAATCGGCGAGCAGCACGCGGCCGGGTGCGGGCCGGTCGGGCTCGAGGAGCAGCCGGGACGGCGTCAGCGCGCCGTGCGTGACGCCGACCGCGTGCGCTGCGGCCAAGGCCCGGCACAGCCCGGCCATCACGGAGACTGCGAGATTCCTCGGCAGCGGACCCTTCGCGGCCAGCAGCGAACGCAGGCTCTCGCCGTGCAGCAGTTCGCCGACCAGCGCGACCCGGTCGCCGAACATGACCACCTCGGCCACGTTCAGGATCCCGGGATGTTCCAGCCGGGCGACCAGGTCCAGCGTGTGCCGCAGCTCGCCGAGGGCCGCCGGGTCGGCGAACAGCTCGGGACGCAGAACCTTGATGGCCACCTGGGACCCGGTGACCCGGTCCCGCCCGCGCCAGACGCTGCGCGCGGGATCCCTGCCGAGTTCGGTGAGCACGACGTACCGGTCACCGACGCTCCGCTGGTGTATCTGAGTCATTTTTCGTTTCCGTCCCACCCTCGACAGGCGACACCCGTGCAGTGCGACAGTGTACGAACTTGTTGGCGAACATTTGCACGCTTCCCGGTGATCACGGCCCGCGGTGCGCGGCGCGGCAAGGGTCGCGCCGCGCCGGTCGCCGCCGTTAGGGTCGTGATCACGTGGTTCACCACCGCCCGCGCCTCCTCGAACGATGTCTGTGAGCCGAGATGACCCTGCGCTGCGCCGTACTCGATGACTATCAGGGCGTTGCCCTGACCCTCGCGGACTGGACACCGCTCGCCGGGCGAGTGGAGGTTCGCGTGCTGCGCGAATACCTCGCGGACCGGGATGAACTGGTCGCCGCGCTCGCGGACTGCGAGATCGTCGTGGCGATGCGGGAGCGCACGCCCTTCGGCGCGGACCTGCTGCGCCGCCTGCCACGCTTGCGGCTCCTGGTGACGACGGGCATGCGCAACGCCTCCATCGATCTCGCGGCGGCGGCTGCCGCGGGCGTGGCGGTCTGCGGCACGGCCAGCGCCTCCACGCCGCCGGTGGAGCTGACCTGGGCGCTGATCCTGGGCCTGGCCCGGCAGCTGACGGTGGAGAACGCGGCGTTTCACTCGGGCGGTCCGTGGCAGTCCACGGTGGGCCGGGATCTGCACGGGCGCACGCTCGGGCTGCTCGGGCTCGGCAAGATCGGCAGCCAGGTGGCGCGCGTGGCCACTGCCTTCGGCATGCACGTGCTCGCCTGGAGCGAGCACCTGACCGCCGAGCGCGCCGCCGCCGGGGGAGCGGACCTGGCCGAGGGCCTGGACGACCTGCTGCGGCGCAGCGACTTCGTCTCGATCCACCTTGTGCTGTCCGAGCGCACTCGCGGCCTGCTCGGGGAGCCGCAACTGCGCGCGATGAAGCCGGAGGCGTATCTGGTGAACACCTCGCGCGCCGGGATCGTCGAGCCGGCGGCGCTGCTGCGCGCCCTGCGCGAGGACTGGATCGCGGGCGCGGGTCTCGACGTTTTCGAGACCGAGCCGGTGCCCGCCGACGACCCCCTGCGCTCCTTGCCGAACGTGCTGGCCACGCCGCACCTCGGCTACGTCACCGAGCAGAACTACCACACGCATTACACACACGCGGTGGAGGACATCGCCGCGTTTCTCGACGGCAGTCCGGTGCGGGTTTTGGAAGCCGGCACTGGTTGATCTGCAGGGCGCGCCGTTCATGCTCGTGACCCGCTGCCTCAGTGGTGCGGAGGCAGCGGGTCACGGGCGGCAGTGGCGATTCGGCTAGCGGGTCACACCGTCAGGTCGTCGGGTGTCGGCTGCTTGATCGCCGTCGCCGCACCGGTACCGATTCCGAGATCGTCGTCCTGGCCGGGCTCGGCCTTCTCCGGCGCCTCGATCGCGAGGTGCGGCAGGCGGCGGTCCAGCCAGCCGGGCAGCCACCAGTTGGCGGTGCCGAACATGTGCATCGCCGCCGGGACCAGCACGGTCCGCAGGATGAACGCGTCCAGCAGCACGGCGGCGGACAGGCCGATGCCGAACTCGCCGATGGTGCGCTCGCCGCCGAAGGCGAAGGCGAGGAAGACGCAGATCATGATGGTCGCGGCCGAGGTGATCACCCGCGAGGTCTCGACCTGGCCGACCCGCACGGCGCGGGCGTTGTCCTTGGTGTGCACCCACTCCTCGTTCATCCGGCTCACCAGGAACACCTGGTAGTCCATGGACAGGCCGAACAGGATGGAGAGCATCATCACCGGGATGAACGCCTCGATCGGCCCGGCCTTGCCGAGGCCCAGCGGGTCGGAGCCCCAGCCCCACTGGAAGAACGCCACGATCACGCCGAACGAGGCCGCGGCCGCCAGCAGGTTCATCACCGCCGCGGTCGCCGGGACCAGCAGGCTGCGGAAGGCGACCACCAGCAGCAGGAAGCCGAGCCCGACGATGACCGTGATGAACAGCGGCAGCTTGCCGGACAGCACTCCGGAGAAGTCCTTGAAGATGGCGGTCGCCCCGCCGACGTAGACCTTCAGCGTGCTGCCCGACTCCGCCGCCGGAATCACCTGCGAGCGCAGCCGGTCGATCAGCTGCGAGGTCTCGTTGGACTCCGGCGAGGTGGTCGGGGTCACCTGCACGACGCCTACGGTCGCGCCCGCCTTCATCGGAATCGCGGTGACGCTCGCCACGCCGCTCAGTGTCCTGAGTTCGCCGGTCAGCGTGGTCAGCGCGGCCTGGTCGGCGCTCGTCGGCGCCTGGGCGACCAGGGTCAGCGGGCCGTTGAAGCCGGGGCCGAAGCCCTCGGCCAGCAGGTCGTAGGCCTTGCGGGTGGTGGTGGAGGCCGGGTCGTTGCCCTGGTCGGAGGAGCCCAGGCGCAGCGAGAGGGTGGGGATGGACAGCGCGAGCATCACCAGCAGGGCCGCGCCGGCCAGGATCTTCGGGCGGCGCTGGACCGTGTCGGCCCACTTGCTCCACACGCCGCCGGTGCCCGCGGCCAGCGCCCCGTCCACCTTCAGCTTGCGCCGCTGACGGCGGCTCAGGACCCGGTGGCCGAGCAGCGAGAGCATCGCGGGCAGCAGGGTGAGCGAGGCCAGGACGGTGAACACGACGGTCACCGAGGCGCCGATCGCGACCCCGTTCAGGAAGCTGATGCCGAGCACGAGCATGCCGAGCAGCGCGATGCACACCGTGCCGCCGGCGAAGAGCACCGCGCGCCCGGAGGTGTTGACCGCGATGGAGATCGACTCCTGGACGGTGAGCCCGGCCTGCAGCCCGCGCCGGTGCCGGGTCACGATGAACAGGGCGTAGTCGATCCCGACGCCCAGGCCGATCAGCGCGCCGAGGGTGGGGGCCAGCGACGCGATGGTGATCGCGTGGCTGAGCAGGCCGACCGCCATGATCGAGCTGCCGACGCCGGCCACCGCGGTGAGCAGCGGCATGAGCATCGCCATCAGCGAGCCGAAGGCGATGAACAGCACCAGCGCCGCGGCCAGCACGCCGATCAGCTCGCTGCTGGAGGTCGGGGTCTGCTCGGTCTGCTGGACCGCGTTGCCGCCCATCTCGACCTCGACCGCGCTGGTCGCCGCGGCGTGCGCGGTGTCCACGACCTTCTGGACGTCGGCCTTGGTCAGCTGCTGGGCGTTCTTGTCGAAGGCGACCGTCGCGAAGGCGGTCTTGCCGTCGGCGCTGATGTGCGTGGCGCCGGCCGCCGTGTACGGGCTGGTGACCGCGGCCACCTCGGGCAGCTTGGCGATCGCGTCAAGGGTCTGCGTCATGTGCTGCTGGACCGCGCTGTCGCGCACCGAGCCGCCGGCCACGTGCCACACGACGGTGTCGGACTCGCCCGCCTGGGCCGGGAAGGCCGTGGTCAGCAGGTTCTGCGCCGTGGTGGAGTCGGTGTCCGGCAGGGAGAAGGAGTCCTTGTACGCACTCTTCGACACGGCGCCGAGGCCGACGAGCAGGACGATCCAGCCGACGACGACCAGGAGCCGGTGCTGTTGGCACCATCGTGCGAGTGAAGGCATGGAGATTCTCCCCGAAAACAGGCCGGGCCGGCGGGTCGGGTGGACGCGGCGGCCCGAGGTACGGAAGGCGGTCTGGAGGTACTGGTCCATCCTGGCCGGTGCGGGGCGGTCGGTTCATCCCCCTGGGGTCGGTATCGGCCGCTACTGCGAACGCAGTACAAGCCCCCGGGTCACTGCGCCCTGCCGCGCACCTGGACCAGCCCCGACTCGTAGGCGGCGATCACCAGCTGGGCGCGGTCGCGGGCGCCGAGCTTGGCCATGGCCCGGTTCACGTGCGTCTTGACGGTGAACGGGCTGAGCGCGAACCGGTCGGCGATCTCCTGGTTGCTCAGCCCGGCGCCGACCAGGGCCACGATGTCGCGTTCCCGCTCGGTGAGCGGGTCGAGCGCGCCGGGCTGCGCGAAGTCGGGCGGTCCGCCGGACTGCGTGACGAACGCGGTGATCAGGCTGCGGGTCGCGGCGGGGGAGAGCAGCGCTTCCCCGGCGGCGACGGTGCGGATGGCGTCGAGCAGCTCATCCGGGGCCATGCCCTTGCCGAGGAAGCCGCTGGCGCCGCCGCGCAGGGCGTCGGCGACGTACTCGTCGTTCTCGAAGGTGGTCAGGATGAGGACCTTCACTCCGGCCAGGTCCTCGTCGCCGCTGATCAGCCGGGTTGCGGCGAGCCCGTCCAGACCCGGCATGCGGATGTCCATCAGGACCACGTCCGCACGCGCGGAGCGGGCCAGCGCCACCGCCTCGGCTCCGTCGGCCGCCTCGCCGACCACGGCCATGTCCCCGGCCGCCTCGACCACCATGCGGTAGGCGGCCCGCAGCAGTGTCTGGTCGTCGGCGATCACGACCCGGACGGTCACGCGGCGGCGCCGTCGCGGGCCGACAGTCCGCTGGGGTGCAGCGGGAGCTGCGCGGTGACCCGGTACCCGCCCTCCGCGCGCGGCCGCGCGTCGAGCCGGCCGCCGACCACGGCGACGCGCTCGCGCATCCCGAGCAGCCCGAACCCGCTCGACGTGCCGTCCTCGGCGGTGGTGGCAGTGGCGGCGGTGGTGGAGGTTGAGACGGTGGTGGACAGGGTGACGGCGGCGGGTCCGGACGGCGTGCGGTCACCGCGCTTAGCCAGGTCGGCGCCGTCGTTGTCCACGGTGATGGTCAGCCGGTCGCTGCGGTAAGCGACCTCGACCCGTGCGCAGTCCACGGCCGCATGCTTGTGCACGTTGGTCAGCGCCTCCTGCACGATCCGGTACGCCGTCATGTCGACTACCGGGGGGACCGAGCGCGGCCGGCCCGAGAGCGTGACCGCCACCCGCAGGCCGGCGGGTTCGAAGCCGCGGGCCAGGTCGGCGAGCCGGTCCAGGCCCGGGGCCGGTTCCAGCGGCGCGGCCGGGTCCCCGGACTGGCGCAGCAGGCCGACCGTGGCGCGCAGCTCGTCCAGCGCGTAGCGGCTGGCCTCCTGGATGTGCCCGAGCGCGGTACGCGCCTGGTCGGGCCGCCGGTCCAGCACGAACAGCGCCGCCCCGGCCTGGGCGTTGACCAACGCGATGTGGTGCGCCACGGCGTCGTGCAGGTCCCGCGCGATCCGCACCCGCTCCTCGGCCACCCGCCGGGCCGCCTCCTGCTCGCGGGTGCGCTCCGCCCGCTCGGCCCGCTCCTCCACGGCGGCGACATAGGCCTTGCGCGACCGGGTCGCCTCACCCGCCGCGGCGGCCAGCCCGGACCAGGCCACCAGGGCCAGGGTCTGGGCAAGCGGCCAGGCGTGCGGGGCGAGCACGGTGGCCGAGGGCAGCAGGATCAGGACGGTCAGGCCGGTCGCGATCGTCGCCTGTCGCCGGTTCGTGCGCAGGGACACCACGAAGATCGAGACGAACACCGGGGCGACCGGCGTGGCGAGGTATCCCAGCAGGGCGCCCGCGACGGCGCCGCAGACCGTCACGGCGAGCACCGTGCGAGGCCACCTGCGGCAGACGGCGAGCGCGAGCGAGGTGGCCAGGACCAGCGCGATCAGGCCGGGCGGCCGCGTGCCGCTCTCGGGGGCCATTTCGAGGTAGGCCACGGAGAGCGCGATCAGGACGCAGGCGAGCAATGCGTCGGTCAGCAGCCTGTGCTTACACGCCATCCGCCGTACCGAGCAGAGCTTTCCCACCTGGCCACCATACGTTTCCCGCCGAGCCTTGGCATCAGCCGCAGGTGTGACGTCCGTCGTACCACCGATGCAGTACGGGCCGTCTACCGGCGATTCAGCGCAGGGGCCGCCGCGCCGCCGCCGTGGGCTTAGCGCCGCCGTGATCGAGGGAAGTACGACAGGGAGCGAAGAACAAGGACGAAGGGACACCAGGGCCGTTGAACCCGAATCCGATCCGCGAGTTCGCCCTCTACCGACTGGACCCCCGCGGCGCGGTTTCCCAGGGTCCTGACAGCCTCCTCGCCGTACCGGCGGGTGCCCACCGCCGCGACCGCGGTGGCCCGCGGCCTGCGTGCGGCGCTCAACGCCGAACGCGCAACCGCGAGAGCAGGGCTGGCCGCGGTCCCGCTGGTGCGCATTGCCCGCGAGGTGACGACGAGCGGCGACTACGGGACGCTGCAGGCCGCCGACCGCGAGCAGGTCATGGTCGGCAACGTGCTCTCCTTCGCTTCGCTCGGCGACTACGACCCGGACGGGACGCATCTGATCGTGGTCGACGACGTGAAGGTGACCGGCGCGCACCAGCGGGCGATCGAGCAGGCGAGCCGGGAACTGCCGCTGGGCTCGCGCACCTTCCTGCACATCGCGGCGATCGACGCCGGGCCCGCCGAGGACCTCGACCCCTCGGTGGAGGACCGGCTCAACCACGCGCAGATACGCACGCTCGACGACCTGGCCGCGCTGCTGGGTGACGGGGGCGGTGGGTCCAGTGGGGCCGATGGGTCCGGCAATCAAGGCTTCACCTGGAACATCCGGGTGTGCAAGTTCCTGCTCGGCGCGCACAGCCGCGAGGCGCTGCCCCGGTTCCTGGCCCGGATGCCGGACCGCTTCATCAGTGATCTGTATCGGCACAGCCTCAGCGACGGCTACGCGGCGATGGACGCCTACCGCGACAGCTTCCTGTTAGTCGCGCGGGAGTTGCGCGAGCGCGGTTGCGGCGTGGACCGCGGCGCCCTGGCCGTCGGCCCGCTCGGTGTCTCCGCGTGAGCGCCGAGGTCGCCGCGGCCCCGGCGACGGCAATGGCCCCGGCGACCGCACCGGCCGGGCCGCAGAAGTCCTCACCCGACGCGAGCGTGCTCATCGCCGAGGAGCACGCCCGGTCGGTCGCCGAGGCGCTGGTCGCGGCAGGCTGCTTCAGCGTCGACATGAACATGCCGCGTGAGCGGTGGTGCCGGTGGAAGTCGGGCATCTACGCACCCTGCGGCTGTGACTGCCGACGGCTGAACTCCGCGCCCGCGCTGCGCCGTCTGGTCGACGACGCGCTGACCGCCGTCGTGCGCGCGCACTTTCCCGAGGCCGACGCGGTTATCGCAGTCGCCACCGCGGGCATCCCGTGGGCCAAGACCGTGGCCGACCGGCTCGACCTGCCCCTGGCCTACGTGCGCGCCGAGCCGCGCGGCCCCGGCAAGGGCCTGGTGGAGTGCTCGCCGAAGCCCGCGCGGCGCGCCGTCCTGATCGAGGACGTCGTGGCCGGCGGCGGCAGCGCCCGGCACGCGATCGAGGCCCTGCACGCCGAGAGCGACGTGCGCGTCACCGGCGTGGCGAGCATCGCGAACTGGAACTTCCCGGAGATGCGGGCCCAACTGCACCCGTGGCAGCCGCTGCGCGCTCTGACCGGTCACGTGCACCTGGTCGACGCGGCCCGTGCCGCAGGGCTCGTCGACGCGCGGGGCCGGCAGCGCCTCCTCGAGTTCTACCGCGACCCCGCGGGATATACGTGACCTGACGACCCGCAATCGTTGGCCACGGAAGGCGGCCGGTTGTAGTACGCACGGCAACGCCGAGGTGATCTACACGGCCGGAAGAGCCGCTTCGGTTTTGTCAGCCGGGCAATTTTTTGTCTGCGAACAGGAGAGATCAGCGGGCCGCGCTCCGCCGTGACGATGGGGAACAGCCATCGATCGGAAGGCAGAGTGCTGATGACGAGTGTCCTGGAGGCGGCCGCGCCGGTACCGGCGTTGCTCAGACAGCCGGCAGTCGAGCACGGCATCGACCCGGCCAGCCTGGAGCAGTTGTCCGGCCGGCTGGCCGCCGGCGGCCTCGGAGTCGACAGCCTGATGGTGCTGCGGCACGGGGCCGTGCTGTTCGAGCGCTGGTGGCACGGACACTCGCCGTCGCGCACGCACCCGGTGTACTCGGTGACCAAGGGCTTCACGGCGACCGCCATCGGCATGGCCGTCGACGAGAACCTGCTCTCCATCGACGAGCACGTACTCGCGTTCTTCCCCACCTACGCGACCGCGCCGGTGCGCACGAACCTCGGGACGATGTCGCTGCGCCACCTGCTCACGATGTCCAGCGGGCACAGCTCCGACATGGGCATGGCACTGAAGCGGAACCCCGACGAGGACTGGGTCCGCATGTTCCTGGAGACCCCGCTGGAGGTCGAGCCCGGCACGCGCTTCGTCTACGACTCCGCCAACACCCACATCCTCTCCGCCGCCCTGGCCAACCGGACCGGCCGCACAGTGGCCGAGTTCCTGGAGCCCCGGCTGTTCGATCCCCTGGGCATCGCGTCCCCGCAGTGGCAGACCGACAGCCGCGGCCTCCCGCAGGGCGGGCGGGGCATGTGGCTGCGTACCGCCGACGTGGCCGCGCTCGGCCAGCTCTACCTCGACCAGGGCCGGTGGAACGGGCGGCAGCTCGTCAGCGCGCGCTGGGTGAGGCAGGCCACTGCGTTGCAGATCGCGACGGGGCGGCCGAGCGCGCAGGAGTGGAACCAGGGCTACGGCTTCCAGTTCTGGCGCGGCCCGGCCGGCACCTTCCGGGCGGACGGCGCCCACGGCCAGCTCTCCGTGGTCCAGCCGGCGCGCGACCTCGTCATCGCCGTGACCTCGGCCAGCGAGCGCAAGGACGAGATCCTCGCGGCGATCCGCGCATTCCTGGAGCACGACCACCACGCCGGATGACCCGGCCCCCGGTCGGCTGCTGACACTGATGACATGACGTAGACCGTGGCGCGGCAGGCTCGCAACGTACTCGTTGCGGGCCTCGCCGCGTTCGCTGTCTTCGCTGCCTTACTCGAGCGTCCCGGTGAGCGTCAGCACGGCCATGGCGATCATGACGGCGGCGGCCGCGCGGGTGATCCAGACCATGGGCAGGAAACGCAGCAGGCTGCGTCCGCCGACGATGGCGAGGGCCGCGACGCTCCACAGTGCCAGGGTGCTGCCGAGGCCGACGGCGAGCGGATCGTGGTACTTGGCTTCGAGGTTCGCGGTGACCACCTGGGTCAGGTCGCCGAACTCGGCGAGCGCGACCACGGCGAAGCTGGTCGCCACCACGGCGGTGAACCGGCGCCGGAGCCGGAACGGCTCTCCTGCGCGGCGAGGTCGTCATCGTCGTCTGCGCGCAGCAGCAGGATCGCGCCGATCAGGAAGACCGCGGCGACGGCGATCTGCACTGCCCGGTGCGGCAGCAGGCCGAGCAGGCCGCCGGCCGCGACCGCGAGCACGACGTGCAGCGCGAACGCCGCGGCCACGCCGAGGAACACCCAGCTCGGACGGTAGCGGGTGCCCAGGATCAGGCTGGCCAGCCCGGAGTTGTCGGGCACCTCGGCGATGAACACGATGGCGAAGACGATGGCTGCGGTGGTGATGCCGGACACGGGGCGGGCCCTTCCTGATACGGCTGTCCTGCCGCAGGAGGGTGCGAGACTCCGGCACGGCAGCACGAGGCTGCGGCCGAAGGTCTCGCTCAGCGCGGATACGCGCCCCGGATGCCGGGTCCGCGCAGGGGCGGACCGTCGTCACGACACCCGGCGAGGGAGCTACTCCCCTTCACCACGGCGCACTCTAGCGCCGTGCGCGCTGCATCGACCAGGGCTGTATTCACCCGGGGCGTCCGAAGAGCGCCCGGTTCACTTGTGGGTGATGAAGGGTTCGAGGAACAGGAGCGCCGCCAGGGCGATCAGGGCGATTCCGGCCAGGCGTTCGGAGCCCTCGCGGATGGTTTCGTCGCTCTCGGGGCGGTAGCGGTGGCGGCGGCCGGCCCCGGTCCACTCGTGCAGGATGTAGGTGAAACCCTCGTGCCGTTTGGCCCGGCGCTGGTGGCGGACCACCGAGCTGCGCGAGCCGGTCAGCTCCTGGACCCAGTACCGGATCACCCGGTCGCTCCACCGCAGCCGCCGGTGTCCCGAACCGCGCGGCCGGTCGGTGATCCGGGCCGCGAGGTACGCCCCGGCCTGGATCGCGATGAACGCCTGGATCGCGATCGCGACGATCACCGCGGTGATCGGCAGCTTGGTGAAGCTGAGGCTGAAGCCGACCACGAGCTCGTCCAGGCTGATGCCGATGCCCAGCCCGATGATGGCAAAGCCGCGCGCGTTGATCAGCGCCCTCGCCTTGCGCACCTCCTCCTCGTCATCGTCCTCGTCATCGTCATCGTCATCATCAATGTCCTTCTTCCGCTTGCCCTCCTTCCGGTCGTCGTCATCGTCGGCGTCTCCCTCGCGCAGGATGTAGACGCCGATGGCGGCGATCGCCAGCGGTGCGACGTATTGGGCGGCGTTGCCGACCAGGCGCGCCAGCGGGGCGCCCAGGGCGAGGCCGACCAGCGGCATCCCAGCTTCGAAGGCCATGAACAGCACGGTCACCCGCAACCGCTGCGCCGTGCTCAGGCCGGTGCCCAGCACGGCGAAGGCGACGGCGAAGGTGTCGAAGCCCAGCGGCAGGACGAAGCTGAGCAGCTTAAACAATCTGCCCGCCGCCCGTCAGCACACGCATTCCGACTACCGGGCCCGTCACCGGCCGGCCGCCGCTCCCGGAACGGGTGCAACCGCCGGCGCGCCGCTCAGGTCCTCCTCCACAGCGCCGTACACGGTGTGCGGGTCCGGTCGGTTCAAGCCGCCGGGCCCATTGCGGTGGTGCCCGGAAATCTGGCGTTCTGTTAGGTAAGGCATGCCCAAGACGATCGTTGACGCGCCTGGGACCCCTGGGTGCGGTGACCACACGGCACCGATCAAAACAGTGGATTAACACCCTCCGTCACGATCCGTATCGACCCCCGCCCGACCGGACGCGGACTGCCGACGGCCCGCCCCGGCGGCCGTTTCGCCGCCTCCCTCTTCCACGGTGGGCCCGTGGCGCCTTCGCGCAGACGCCCGCGCCGCCGACACCTCCGCGAGCGCGAGTGCGCGCGGCATCCCAGAGCACTGTCCCATGACCCGGACCCGCTGCGGCCGGATACATATCAGAGTCCTGGCATAGATGGGAGCTGTGCGGTGGCACTCGACGACACGCCCCCGGCCGCGACGAGCACGGCCGTCCTGGACCCCCAGCACGTCGGCGACATCGTCGGCGCGCTGGGCACCGTCAAGCAGGACGCGCAGAGCACGACCCGCTCCAAGCGCAAGCGCCTGCGCATGCTGCTGGTCGTCCTCGGGCCCGGGCTGATCGTGATGGGCGGCGGCAACGACGCCGGCGGCGTGCAGGTCTACGCCCAGATGGGCCAGGACTACGGCATGAAGCTGCTGTGGTCCCTCGTGCTGCTCTTCCCGATCCTGTACATCGCCCAGGAGATGGTGGTCCGGCTCGGCGCGGTGTCAGGAGTCGGACACGCGAGGCTGATCTTCGACCGCTTCGGCAAGTTCTGGGGCGCGTTCTCGGTCATCGACCTGTTCATCATCAACGCCGTCACCATCGTGGCGGAGTTCATCGGCGTGCAGCAGGCCCTGGAGTACTTCGGCTGGCCGGACACCCTGAGCATCGTCAGCGCCGCGGTGCTGCTGTTCGTCGCGATCGTCGGCACCACCGTGGAGCCCTGGCAGCTGTTCCTCCAGCAGGCCAGCGTCGTGGACAAGCGGATCACCCCGCGCTGGATCCGGATGTCGCGGATCGACCTGGGCGCGGGCATCCTGATCGAGGCGATCGGCGTCGTCATCCTGATGTTCGCCACCGCCTTCGGCCTGGCGCACACCTCCGCCTTCGGCAACTTCACCGACCTGAACACCACCGCCCACGACCTGACCAAGTACGTCGGGCACGGGGTCGGCGCGCTGATGGCCATCGCGATGCTGGACGGCTCCCTGATCGGGGCGAACCTGGTCGGGCTGACCACCACGTACACGCTCGGCGACGTCTTCCCCAAGATCCGTCACTCGCTGCACTGGAAGGCCAAGCAGGCCCCGATCTTCTACGGGATCTACGCGGTCCTGATCGGCCTGGGCGCCACGGTCGCGCTGACCGCTGGCAACACCGAGATCATGGGCAACATCATCGACTACGTCGAGGCCCTCAACGGCATCCTGCTGCCCTCCGCCATGGTCTTCCTGATCCTGCTGGCCAACGACAAACCGGTGCTCGGCCCGTGGTCCAACACCCCGGCCCAGAACATCCTGGGCGGCCTGATCGCCTGGATCGTGACCACCTTCTCGCTGGCCCCGCTGATCACCACGTTCTACCTGGACGTGACCCTGACCCAGTGCCTGGTGGTACTGGCCGCCGCGACCCTGGTCGGCCTGGTCCTCGGCATCATGCTCTGGCGCTACCGGCCCTCCTGCAACCTGCCGATCACCGACGCGCCCGAGGAGAACCGCAGGCCTCCGGGCATGGACCGGTCCACCTGGCGCACCGTCCTGGACGAGCGCCGCATCGGCTGGCGCACCCCGCGCCTGGACACCCTCGCGAAACCGACCATGAGCCCCGCCCGCCGAGCCGGCGTGCTCACCCTGCGCGGCTACCTGATCCTGTCCGTCATCGTCCTGGTCGTGAAACTCACCCAGGTCGGGCTGGGGAGCTGACCAGCGCAGCGACGACAACCGCGTCGGTCACGCCGCCCTGGAGCAGTGCCCGGAGCTCCAGGGCGGCGGCCCCGTCCGGCGCCGGCCGTATAGCCCGGCCGGGTAGCAGTGTCATGCGACGGTATTCGCCTTCTGATATTCCTCGTCGGTGACGTGCTCGCCCCACTCGACGTCGGGCACGTGCGGATCGCCGCTGCACTCCGACATCGCCAGATGGGTCATGAAGCGCTCGGGGTCGGCGCCGTGCCAGTGCCAGGTGCCGGGCGGAGTATGGACGCTGTCGCCGGGGCGCATCACGACGACGGCGCCGCCGCGGGTCTGGACGAAGCCGACGCCCTCGGTGACGTGCAGGGTCTGGCCGACGGCGTGGCGGTGCCAGGCGGTGCGGGCACCGGGTGCGAAGCGCACGACGCCCACGCGCAGGCGGGACGGCTCCTCGCCCTCGGCGATCAGGTCGACCCACACATCGCCGCTGAAGCGCTCGGCGGGTCCCTTCGAGGTGGGCCTCCGGGGCGGGACCGGCATCAGTCCGCCCCCTGGCTCTCGATCAGTGCCTTGAGCTGGGTCAGCGCGCCCATCCCGGCCGGCCATCCGGCGTAGAAGGCCAGGTGGGTCAGCGCCTCCACCAGTTCCTCCCTGGTCAGCCCGTTCTCCAGCGCCAGCTTCAGGTGGCCGTCGAGCTGGGCGGTGCGGCCGAGGGCGGCCAGGACGCAGACGGTGACCAGGCTGCGGTCGCGGCGGGAGAGCTCGGGGCGGGCCCACACGTCGCCGAACAGGACGTCGTCGGTGAGCTCGACCATCTTCGGCGCGAAGCCGCCGAGCAGCTGCTGGGCCCTCGTCGGTTGCTCTGCCATGGGAAGGGTCTCCTCGGTGGTCGTCGGGGTGCCGGGCTGGTCAGGGGCAGCACGGCGAGTCAGGGCTTGACGAGTACCTTCAGGGTGCTGCGATCGGACATGGCGCGGTAGCCGTCGGGCACGCCGGCGAGGTCGACCGTGCGGTCGAAGACCCGTCCGGGCTCGATGACACCGTTCAGGACGTCCGGCAGGACGGCGTCGATATAGGCGCGGGCCGGGTCGACGCCGCCGGTCAGGGTGAGGTTCCGCATGATCATGTCCATGCCGATCGGTCCCTCGGCGTAGTCGGGGACGCCGACCCGGCTGATCACGCCGCCGTCGCGGACCGCCCCGAAGGACGTCGTCAGCGTCTGCATGCTGCCGACGCACTCCAGCACCGCGCGCACCCCGGCGCCACGGGTCAGCTCCCTGACTTTCGCCACGGCCTCGTCGCCGCGCTCCAGCACCACGTCGGTGGCGCCGAACTCGACGCCCAGGTCGGTGCGGCTCTTGCGGCTGCCGAGCAGGATGATCCGCTCCGCGCCCAGGCGCTTGGCGGCCAGGACCGCGCACAGGCCGACCGCGCCGTCGCCGACGACCGCCACCGTGGAGCCGGGCCCGACCCGCGCGCCGACCGCAGCGTGGTGGCCGGTGCAGAACACGTCGGTCAGGGCCAGCAGCGACGGGATGAGCGCGGAGTCCGCCGCGACCGGGAGCTTGACCAGCGTGCCGGACGCCTGCGGGACGCGCACCGCCTCGCCCTGGCCGCCGTCCACGCGGTGTCCGTCGACGTCCGGGAAGCCGAACCGGCCGCCGGCCCGGCAGGAGGTGTGCAGGCCCTCGCGGCAGTACTCGCAGGTGTTGTCGGAATAGGTGAACGGGGACAGCACCAGGTCGCCGCGCCGGATCCCGGCCACGTCGGCGCCGACCTCCTCGACGTACCCGAGGAACTCGTGCCCCATCTGCCGTCCGGTCTCGGCCGGTGGCATGGAGCGGTAAGGGTGCAGGTCGCTGCCGCAGACTGCGGCGGCCACGACGCGCACGATCGCGTCAGTCGGTGTCTGGATCGTCCAGCTGGGTGTAGTAGTCGACGCTGACCCCGGCGATCACCGCCACCTCCTCGCGGCGCAGACCGGGCACCCGCCGGACCCCGGCCAGCGGCGAGACGGTGATCCCGGCCCGCTCGGGAGTGATCTTGGGAAACGGGGATGGCGGCGGTGTTCGACTGGATGTGGCGATGCAACCCCACCGACGACCGATCCGCTACGAGAGGAACCTCATGCGAGCCACTGTGATGTACGGCGCGGGAGACGTGCGCACCCAGGACGTGCCCGACCCACCCACCTGTTCGAGCTGGTCCGCGCGGCGAACTCCGGCGTGACGGCTGCCCGCACGCGGCGGCCCGCCCCGCAGCGGGTGCGCGCGAACGTGTGGAACATGCTGGAGGCGATGACCGGGACGCCGGCCTACGTCCGCAACGGCCGCCTGGACATCCTGGCCGCCAACCGGCTGGCCAGGGCACTGTTCGCGCCCATGTTCGACAGCCCGGCCAAGCCGGCCAACGCCGCCCGCTTCACCTTCCTGGACCCGGCCGCGCGCGAGTTCTACCCCGACTGGGACAAGGTCGCCGACGAGATCGCGGCGTCGTTGCGTGCCGAGGTCGGCCGCAACCCGTATGACAGAGCCCTGTCCGACCTGATCGGTGAGCTGTCCACCCGCGGCGACACCTTCCGCGAACGGTGGGCCGAGCACAACGTGCGTCAGCACCGCACCGGCCTCAAGCGCATCCACCACCCCGCCGTCGGGGAGCTGAGCCTGCTGTACGAGGCGATGGATCTGGCCGCGGACGACGGACTGACGTTCATCGCCTGCAACGTCGTCCCCGGCAGCCCGGACGCCGACGCGCTCAACCTGCTGGCCAGCTGGAACGCCACCGTCGAGCGGGACTCCCAGCTCGCCTAGAACTACCCGAGTGCAACTGGACCCGAAACGGACGGCAACCCGGCCGTCTAGCGCCACCCCGGAGAGCAGCGTTGTCGCGGAGGGTGTCCTGCGCGCTCAGGCCGTGAAACACTCAGCGTAGTCAAGCGTGCTTGGATCTGTCTGGACCTGCATTCCCTCGCCACGTTCCGCGTATGTCCCAAGACGGCGAGGACCATGTCGACCTCAGAGAACAATCACGAAGGCGCAACCCCCACCATCGTCCGGGCCGACGACCCGCCCGGCCACGAATCCACGGACGCCCTGTGCGTGTGCGGTCATCCGCAAAGCCTGCATGACGCGATCTCCACCCGCTACTGCGACGCGATGGTCGCGGGAGGGCTGAGCCGAGGCTGCGTATGCAGCGTCGCCCCCGGAAACTACCCCGGCCGGATGTGAACAGCACGGGTCCCATATATCTATCTACGAATACTAGGCTGCTGATGCTCTATTGCCTGGTCCTCCAATCGGCGAACGGGGCTGCCGCCGGACCGACAGCCGACGGATTCGCTGAAAACAGAGTATGATAAGGGTACTTACGGCATTTCGAACGCTGGTAATCACTCCGGCGTCGCCGCGGGTGAAAGAAGTACCCGGATGCTCATGCGGTCCGGAGACAGGCGTCTGATGATGCCGAACCAGATTCTCTCCCAGCAGATCGCCGACCCTCCCCCCGGACCCGGGGTGCGTCCTGCGGTCACACCGCCCAGCTTGTCCCGCCGCGAGGTGTTCACCGGGGTGTGGTCGAGGCGGTTCACCCGCCAGCGCGCCGCGCTTCGCCGGTCGCTGTCCCTGAGGGGCAGGGCAGCCCGGTCACCGGGTACCGGACGCAACCGCCGCCAGTCCTCGCGCAAGGGCACGCACCGATGAGGCCGCAGGGAGTGGTCGGCGCCCTGGTCGCCATCGCGATCGGCGCGATCCTGACCTACGCGGTCAGTTTCAAGATGTCCGGGGTCAACATCCACATCGTCGGTGTGATCGTCATGTTGGCCGGCATAGTCGCCCTGGCCATCCTGCTGGTGCGGTCCGTGACCGGGCCGCGCAGGTGGGACGGGTCACGCCGGGCTCCGGTATCGCAGAGCCCGAGCACGGACGCGAGCTACCGGCAGGACCCCCAGCGCGCCAACCCGCCCGTCGCGGTGACGCGCGTGTCGACCGACGTCTACGCGGCGCCCGAGCAACGTCTGGCCAGCGAGCCGCGCAGCGCCGGGACCTATCAGCCGCCCGGGGCAGTGCAGCGGTAATCCCGGGCCGTCCTCCGGTCGGTTGAGCACGGCTTCTGATTGAACGCAGCTTCTGATCGAACACGGCTTTTGATTGAACGCAGTGAACGTATGCACGGTCTGTATGGCGGACGTCGACCGTCCGCCATACCAGTCCGAGAGCACTTCGAGGGCCGCCGTCCAGGGCGAACCGACAGCCGAACCGTGTCCGGCGCTCGCACTGTTTTACCTGTTCAGGCCGGGTGATGCGGTCCCCACTTCGAACGCAGTCATCGCACAGTCATCCCACAGGAGTAGTCATGGGCGTCATCGCCTGGATCGTGCTCGGAGTCATCGCCGGCGCCATCGCCGAACACCTCGTCAGCCGCCGTGAGTCGCACGGCATCATCGTCACCTGCCTGATCGGCATCGCCGGGGCGCTGCTCGGTGGCTGGCTGGCCACAAAGCTGTTCCACATCCACAGCCTCCAGGGCTTCTTCAATCTCTCCACCTGGGTCACCGCGCTGGCGGGGTCGGCCGTGCTGCTCGGCGCCATGCATCTGGTGAGCGGTGGAGGCCGGCGCAGCCTGCGCCGGTGAGCCGGCGCCGCAGTCCGGAGGCCGACTGAAAAGAAACGGTGTCTTGCGCATGGTCAGCGACCGGATGGCCGCGGTCCTGTCGCTGTTGGACGGTGACCGGGCGCGGGGTGCGAGCCCGTCATCGGCGGCTGCGCGGGCCGCGGTCGTGCTGGAGGTCGACGGAATCTGTGCGGGACTGGGTACCGGAGCGTCAGGCATGGTGCTGGCCTGGGGCGATGAGGCGGTCAGCGCCGAACTGGAGGATCTGCAGTTCACCCTCGGCCAAGGCCCGGGACCGGATGCCGCGGCGGGCGGCGCTGCGGTCCTGGTGCCGGATCTGGCCGTGACGGGGGCACGCTGGCCGCAGTTCGCTCCCGCCGCCGCGGTCCTCGGGGTGTGCGCGGTCTTCGCGCTGCCGCTGCGGATCGGGGCGATCGGCGTCGGCGTGCTCGTCGCCCACCGCGTCACGCCGGGGCCGCTGGCCGACGGCGGGTTCGCCGACGCGGTCGCCCTGGCCGAGGCGGTCACCCTGCTGTTGATACACCAGCAGTCCGCCGCGGCGGACCCCGGCGGCCGCACGCAGACCGGTCCGCAGCAGGGCCGGACGGGCCCGGAGACCTACCGGGCTCAGGTGCACCAGGCCACCGGGATGATCAGTGCACAGCTCGGAGTGAGTCTGGCCGAGGCTCTGGTGCGGCTGCGCGCCCACGCCTACGCCGGGGACCGCCTGATCGCCGAGGTCGCCGCCGAGGTGGTGGCGCGTCGGCTGTACTTCGGAGAGTCCGATGATTGACACAGTCGCCAGACTGCAATCCGCGCGGCTCTTTCGGCGCCGGTGCACCGTACGTACTTTGGAGGCATGAGCGTGACCCGTGAGGAACAGCTGGCCGAGGCGTTCGTCGAAGCCGCCGACACGCTGGTCGACGACTTCGACGTGATCGAGTTCCTGCACACCCTGGCCGCACGCTGCGTGCAGCTGCTCGACGTGGACGCCGCCGGGATCATGCTGGCCGACGGGAACGGGCAACTGCACGCCACCGCCGCCTCGAGCGAGAACGCGCGGCTGCTGGAGCTGTTCGAGCTGCAGGCCGACGCAGGCCCCTGTCTCGACGCGTTCCACACCGGCGACCAGGTGGTCAACGCGGATCTCGAAGCGAGTCAGCAGCGCTGGCCGCGCTTCGCCGAGGCCGCCCAGGCCACCGGCTACGCCTCTGCGCACGCCCTGCCGCTGCGGCTGCGCAGTACCGTCATCGGCGCGCTCAATCTGTTCTGCGCCCGACCCGGCGCGCTGAGCCTCGCCGACGTGCGCACCGGACAGGCCCTGGCCGACGTGGCCACCATCGGGATCCTGGCCCAGCGCAGCGCGCAGCAGGCCGAACTGCTCACCACCCAGCTGCAGCAGGCCCTCACCAGCCGGGTGACCATCGAGCAGGCGAAGGGCGTGCTGGCCGAGCGCCGGCAGATCACCGTCGACGAGGCCTTCGCGTTGCTGCGGACCCATGCCCGCGACCACAATCTGCACCTGTCCGACCTCGCACGGCAGGTCGCCAACGGCTCCAGCACCGCCGCCGACCTGCTTCACGCCCCGAAGCAGACGACCGTGGAGACGTGAGGGTCAGCTCATCGCGTGTCCCACGCATCAGGACTTGGTGAAGAACTTCCGGCGGTGCCGGCTCGGGTCGGCGGGATCTTGGCGATCACGGCGGTGATCAGCGGGAGGTGTGGCTCCCGGCTGCCGGCGAGCTGTCTGGCGACGACGTAGCCGAGCAGCGCGAGCACGATCCAGGCGATGACGCCCATGAGGACTCCGGACGGGACGGCGGGGGTTTCGCGATTGCCATGGATGTTCGCGCCGCCGGGGTCCGGGGTGACGCCGTCAACGTACTGCCGCCGAACCGGCTCGGCCAGCCGGATTCGGCGTCACCCGCATCGTCTCCGCGATTTTCGCGGTCATCGCGGCGCGCTCAGGTGAGTCCGGCGCGAAGCTCCCCGAGAATCCGGGTCAGCAGCCGGGAGACCTGCATCTGCGAGATGTGCAGCTCCTCCCCGATCTCGGCCTGGGTCATCGCGCGGAAGAAGCGCATCAGCAGGATCCGCTTGTCGCGTTCGCTCAGTCTGGCCAGCAGGGGTTTGAGTGCTTCGCGGTTGACCACGGCCTCGTAGCGCGGGTCCTCGGTGCCGAGGAAGTCGGCCAGGGTCGTGCCGTCGTCGCCGTCCGCGCGCACCGGCTGGTCCAGTGAGCCCGCGGTGTAGGCCTCGGCTGCGCACAGGGCCTCGGTGACCTCCTTGGGGTCCGCGCGCAGCTTGCCGGCCAGTTCCGTGAGCGTGGGCGGGCGGCGCAGGTCGCGGGCAAGCGCCTCGGTGGCGTCGCGCAGCGGGGCGCCGAGCTCCTGCAGGCGGCGCGGTACGTGAACGTCCCAGGTCGCGTCGCGGAAGTAGCGTTTGATCTCACCCAGGATCACCGGGGTGGCGTAGCCGAGGAATCCGGTGCCGTAGTCCGGGTCGAAGTTGTCCGCCGCCTTGACCAGGCCGAGGTAGGCGATCTGGGTGAAGTCCTCGACCAGTTCGCCGCGTCCGCCGTAGCGGCCGGCGGCGTTCCGGGCGTAGGGCATGTGGTCCTCGATGACGGCGGCGCGCAGCCGCTCGCGCTCCGGGTCGGCGAGCGCCAGCTGCTGCATCCTCTTGAACACGCGCATGGTCTCGGCGCGGCGTTCGGCATACGGGGAGGGGGCGGTGCCGCCGGTCGGCGGTTTTGTGGGAGCCGGGACGCGCGGGAGCTCTGCTGTGTTTTTGACGGTGGGAAGGAGACTTTTCACGGTGAACCTCATGCCCGGCACTGAGTGCCAGAGAGGTGGAAGACCGCCGTCGGGGCCTGAGCAATGGTCTGGGCCGGAGCGCGGGCGGGGCCAGGGTCCGGAACCGCGCATCCAGCGGGAGCCGTGAGAAGTGGCGAGGCTCTGAACGTACCACCGAAACCGGGCCGGCGGTCGGGATCTCATTGTTCGGCTTCACCTACGCAATAGGTGGAGTTTCTCATCATTCCACCGGGCGGGGCCGCGACCTACGCTGGCGGAAACCGAACAATCGCCGTCCGAGAGTGGTGGCCGCTCTAGGCGGTGGCGATGACGAACCCGGCGACCTCGGTGGCAAACCGCTCGGGCTCTTCCAGGTGCCCGAAATGACCACTGCGCTCCAGGACCAGCAACTGCGAGCCGGGGATCAACTCGTGCAGCTCCTCGGCCCAGCGCGGCCCACACATCACGTCGAAGCGGCCGACCACCACCATCGTCGGTACCTTCAGTGCGCCGAGCGCGGCGCGGTCGTCGACGACGTCGGGCTCGCCGTTTTCATCGAGCCCTGAGATGTAGGTCGACTCCAGCGCGGCCTGCATCGGGGCCCACCGGCGGTCGTCGGCCCAGTAGTCGGCGAGGTAGACCGGCAAGATCGCACGGGCCACCCTGGTGTGCGACTCGTCGTCGGAGATGGCCGGGATCTCCTGGAACGCCTTCAGCGCCGCCTCCAGCCCGGGTTCATCGGCGTGCCGGACGGCGAACTCCTCCAGGGCCCGCATCGCCTCGGCGCCGAGCTCGGGCCCGTTGAGCGGAGCGCTGTCGTACAGCACCACCCCGGCCAGCTGCTCCGGACGGTGCAGGGCGTGGTACTGCGCGACGAAACCGCCGTGCGAGTGGCCCAACAGGTGCACTCGCGGCACCTGCAGATGGTCGATCAGCCCGGCCAGCTGCCGGCTGTAGCGGGCCCGGGTGTAGCCGTGCGGGTGGGCGGCCAGACGATCGGAGCCGCCGGTACCGGCCGGCTCCAGATACACCAAGGTCAGGTGCTGCTCCAGTTCCGGTGCCCGCAGGTAGCCCCAGGCGATGCCGGGCCCGCCGGGATGCGCCACGCACACCGGACCCGTGCCGTGGACGTGATAGCTCAGAACGCAGCCGTCCACCTCTACGGTGTGGACGCCTTCGACTAGCGGGCCGGTGCCGGTGCCGGTGCTGGTGACGGACGGGACCATCGTGATTCCCCGATCTTGGGTGAGGGTGATTCCAGGACACCGACAAGAGCGGGCGGCGGCACACAAGTTCGATCCGGCTCGTGTGGCGTGCGTCACGCGGGCCGGGAGGGGGGAGGGGTTGCGGGGTCAGACGGGCTGTCGCTCCGGCAGGGCGGAGTTGTTCGGCGAACGGGGGTGGAACAGGCGCAGCTGCTCCACCCGGCCGCTGCCGAGTGTCATGATCCACGCCACGGCGGGCGGGCAGTGGCCGGGGTCGTCGGCCGGGTTGACGAGGTCCATCTCCCACACCGCCAGCGACTGCGCGGCCACCACGTTCACCGGCTTCTGGCGCACCCCGGCGGCCAGATCCGCGTCCATGCCCCGCTCCAGCAGATCGCTGCCGCCCAGCCGGCTCGCTCCGCTCATCATCGCGACGTTCGGGGACCAGTGGTGAGTCAGGACCTTGCCGAAGTCGCCGGCCTCCGCGGCGGCCAGCGTGTCGTGGGCCTCGTCCCAGCTGGCCTGCGTACGCGCTCGGGCGTCGCTGTGCGCTGCGTCGGCCGTCGCGGCCAGTGCCCCGGCGAGCTTGGCCCTGGCCTGGCTCAGACGGCTGCGCACCGTGCCCACCGGCACACCACAGACCTCAGCGATGCGCTCGTACCCGGCCACGCTCTCGGTGAAATGGCGCAGCACCAGCGGCAGACGCAAGGTCGGCGAGAGCTCCTCGACGGCCTCCCACACCCAGTCGCGCATCGCATGGCGCTCCAGCAAACGCTCCGGACCCGCGTCCGGGTCCGGCAGCGGCGACAGCGCGTCGATCGACGCGACCGGCCGCGTGCCGCGCAGCACGGCCCGACACCTGTTACGCACGATCATCCGCAGCCACGCACCCACCGCCTGCGGGTCCCGCACGTCCGCGATGCTGCTCAGCGCGGTCAGGGCCGCATCCTGCATCACGTCGTCCGCGTCCGGGCCGGGGCCCAGGATGCTCAAGGCCACCGCGCGCATGCCCGCCCGGTGCCGTTCCAGCAGCAGCCCCAACGCCGTGACGTCGCCGGACTGTGCGGCTCGGGTGAGCAGCGTGTCCTCGGCGGGGGAGGCAGTCAGCATTACCGCGTTGCGGCCGCGGCGCGCGCAGCGTCCCGGTATCTGCGGGGAGAGACGCCCACCGAACGCTTGAAGGCGTTGCTGAAGGAACTCTCGGACGCGTAGCCGACCGAGCGGGCCAGCGCCGCGACCGGCGTTCCGTCCTGCCGCAGCGCACGGGCGGCCAGGCTCATGCGCCAGTTGAGCAGGTAGGTCAGCGGCGGCACGCCGACGACCTGCCTGAAGCGCAGCGCGAACGCGGTGCGCGACATGGCGGCGGCGTGGGCCAGCTCCTCCAGATGCCAGGCGCGGTCCGGCTCGCCGTGCATCAGGCGCAGGGCCGGGGCCACGCGCTCGTCGGCCAGGGCACGCAACCAGCCCGCCGGAAGTCCATCGGCCTCCGCGAGGCAGATCCGCAGCACCTGGACGAACATCAGCTGGGCCAGGTGGTCCGAGACGAACTCGGCGCCGACGCGGTCGTTGGCCATCTCGTCCAGCAGTTGCTCGACGAGCCGGCGAAGCGCGGGCGCCTCGGCGGACTCGCCCCGTACGTGGATCAGCTCCGGCAGTGCGCTGCGCAGCAGGCCGCCGCGGTCCCGGCTCAGATCGACGTGACCGGCGAGGCACATCACGTCCTCGCCCTCGCCGAGCCGGCCCATGCGGGAACCCGGGTCGATCGGGACCTGGCCAGAGCCGAGCGGCGGCAACCCGGGCTCGCTGCACAGCACGTACGGCCGCGCGCCGTCGGAGACGACGACGTCGCCCTCGTCCAGCCGTACCGGATCCGCGCCGTCCTCGAGTACCAGCAGGCAACTGCCGCGCACCACGGCGTTCACCTTCAGCCTGCCCGGCCTCCACAGCCGAATCGCCCAGGCGCCGCCCGCGGTGAACCCGCCGGAGAACACCGCGCGGGCATCGGTGACGGCCAGGGCGTCGCACAGCGGATCCGAGGACATATCTGAACTATCGCGCAAGTAATGCGGACGATCAAGCATTCAGAGTACCGAACCATGGTCTTAAGGTGGTCGAAAGAGCTCAACTTGAGGAGAGGAAGACCATGACCGCCACAGCACAGCACCCGCTGCCCTCCGGCTTCGGCGCCGACTCCACCGCCGACGACGTGATCAAGGGCGTCGACCTGACCGGCAGGCTCGCGATCGTCACCGGCGGCTACAGCGGCATCGGACTGGAGACGGTGCGCGTCCTGCGCGACGCGGGCGCGGAGATCGTCGTACCGGCCAGGGACACCGCGCGGGCCCGCACCGCCCTGCGGGATCTCGACGGCGTGCGGGTCGAAGCGATGGACCTGACCGACCCGGCTTCGATCGACGCCTTCGCCGGCACGTTCATCGACAGCGGGCGCCCGCTGCACCTGCTGGTCAACAACGCCGGGATCATGGCGACCCCGCCGGCTCGGGACGCGCGCGGCCACGACCTGCAGTTCGCCACGAACCACCTGGGCCACTTCCGGTTGACCACCCGGCTGTGGCCCGCGCTGACCGCGGCGGGCGGGGCCCGCGTGATCGCGCTCTCCTCGCGCGGACACCGTTTCTCCCCGGTGGTCTTCGACGACCTGGACTTCGAGCACCGCGCGTACGAGCCGTTCGCGGCGTACGGCCAGTCGAAGACCGCGAACAGCCTGTTCGCGGTCGAACTCGACCGGCGCGGACGCACCGAGGGGGTGCGGGCCTTCGCCGTACACCCCGGCACGATCCTGGACACGGAGCTGGTCAGGCACATCGACCCGGAGGCGATCCGGGCGACCGGCGTGCTCGACGACAGCGGCCGCCCCCTGCGCGACCCCGAGCAGCAGCTCAAGACCATCGCACAGGGCGCGGCCACCAGCGTGTGGTGCGCCACCAGCCCCCGACTCGACGCGCGAGGCGGGGTCTACTGCGAGAACTGCGACATCAGCCCCCTGGTGACGGCCGGGGACGAGGACGCCTGGCGGAAGTCGTACGGGATGCCCGGCGTCCTGCCCTACGCGGTGGACCCGGACGCCGCCGCCCGCCTGTGGGAGCTCAGCGAACGACTGAACGCGTGAGGGGTTTTCCGGTCTCCGGTCAGCTGCTGTGCGAGATGTTGAGCGCGTAGAACTCGACCTTCGCGCCCACGGAGGCACTGCTTCCCGAGGTCTGGTCGTAGTCGCCGGCCTTGAAGTACATGCCGTATCCGTTGAAGGTCGACGACGCCGCCCAGGTCTGGGTCGCGCCGCCGTTGATGACCAGGCTGATCGTGCTGCCGCTCAGGCCGATGACGTAGCTCCACTTGCTGCCCAGCGGCACGTTGCCGACGGGGTACAGAATCTCGTTGCCGCCCGCCGGGGTCTGCTCGATGCCGATCTCGATATTGCCGTTGCTGTAGTAGAACAGCTCCAGCAGCGGCTTGGTCGATCCGCCGGAACCGAGGTGGATCTGCCCGACGCACACGTGGTTGGGCACCTGGGTGACTTTGACCGTCGCGCTGAGCTTGTGGGTACCCGGGGCGAACCAGTTGGCCGCCGCCCCGCTCGCGGTCATCTCGCGCAGCTCGGACCGGGAGTAGCTCGAGTTCGGGGTGGTGACCCCGTTCTCGGGATCCCAGAAGGCCATCGCGCCGTCGGCGGTGTCGGTGTAGAAGTACGAGTCCTGGAATCCGCCGGATCCCTCAAGCTGCGCGGGCAGGATCGTGGTCGGCGCGCCGGCTGAGCCGGTCGGCAGCTGAAGCTCCCACAGGGAGAGGTTGAAGTTGCCTCCCGGAGCGACCGACGGGTTGAGGCCGCTGCCTGCGCCGCTGCCGGTCGGCAGCGTCCACAGCTGGTTGGAGCTGCCGGTGCACGACCAGATCTGGACCTGGGTACCGCTGGCACCGTGGCCGGTGTCGTCGAGGCACTTGCCGGAGTTGGGGTTGAGCAGTTCGCCGTTGGACTGGGCCTGCCAGGTCTGGGCTGCGGTGCCGTTGCAGTCGTAGAGGTCGATCAGGGTGCCGTTGGCGGTGCCGGCCGCGGTGACGTCGAGGCATTTGCCGAGGGTTTGCACGGTGCTGCCGTTGACGGTCCAGCTCTGCGCAGAGCTGCCGTTGCAGGTGTAGACCTGGACCGGGTTGCCGTTGGCGGTGCTGGCGGACCGGTCGTCGAGGCAGAGGCCCTGGTAGCCGGTGATCTGGCCGGTGGTCACGGCGGCGGCGGTGGTCGCCTCGTGCACCGGCGCGGTGGCCATCGCGTTGCCTGCCCAGGCGGCGCCCATGCCCACGGCGAGGGCCGCCGCCCCGAGCGTCGCGACCAGCCGGCGCCGGCCGCGGTAGTCGGGGTGGGAGTGGGAGTGGGAGTGGCGGGGGTGGCGGACGGAGTCCGTCAGGTTGCTGAGATAACTGGTGCGACGCGCGCTGTCGTGCCCTCGAGCCATCGTCGGCACTGCCTTTCCGGGCGGCGGCACTTGCCCCGTCCACGGGGGTGGGGCCGCTGGACCGGGAATGGTCCAGGGCTACCGTGGCCGCCGCGCCGAACGACCGGAAACGGGCACCGGGCGGACCCGCGCCGTACCGCACACGCACGGTCGCAGGTGTCTGTCCAGGCTTATTTCGAATCGTGATTAAACTCGTAAAGAAGGTTGCCGTCAAGGATGCCGACCGTCGCAGCTCACGAATCCGGCTCTGCCTCGCGCTGGTGCAGCGCGTTCGCCAGCTGCACGCGCGAGCGGATGCCCAACTTGGTGAAGATCGATCGGACGTGCGTGCCGATCGTGTTCGGCGACAGGCCGAGGCTGTCGGCGACCGCCTTGTTGGTGAGCCCCGAACCGATCTGACGGGCTACCGCCAACTCCGTCTTCGTCAACGCTGGCCACCCCGACGTCGGACGTTGCTGCTGCGTCGCCCACGTCGTCCGGCGTACGCCCGCGCCGCGCAGCACGTTCTGCACGGAGAGCATCGCGGTCCGAGTACCGAGGTCGTGGTACAGCTGCCAGGCCCGGTCAAGCTGGGGGATCGCCTCGTCGAGCCGTCCTTCGGTGAGGAGGGCGCGGCCGAGGTCGTCGGCGAGGCCTGCGCGAAGCGCCGGGCGCGGACTGGCCTCCAGCGTGTCCGCCGCTTTGTGCAGCAGGCTGCGGTCGCGGCTGACCAGCCCGCGAACGTGCAGGGCAATGCCCGTGAAGCTCGCCACGCCGGGGTTGCGGGCGGCCCCCTCGTCGGCGACCGCGGCCGCCTCCTCCGCGAACCGGGCGTCGCCGCCGGCCAGGCCAAGCCGCGCGAACACCGGCATCCACCCCGGCCACCAGGGCCAGTAGGTCCGCGACTCGCGTGCGCTGTAGAGCGGGGGGCCGAGAATGGCCAGCGACTGCGCGACGTCCCCGTCGGCGGCGGCGAGCCAGCCCTGCATGAGCACCAGACCCGGCATGCGCACGTCATCGTCGAGATCTGTGTACGTCAGATAGGGCCTGAGCCGGGCCCGCGCCTCCGCGACATCGCCACGGAACAGTGCCAGCGTGCTGAGGATGGAGACGGCGTCCAGCTCGTGCACGTGGTTGCCCAATTCCGCGCCGAGGGTGACCAGTGCGGTCGCGTCGGCCTCGGCGTCTTCCAGACGCCCCAGGTTGAAGTCCTGCCACAGCTGGGCGTGCATCACGGACGGCAGTACCGCCTCGACCTGGCTTTCCGAATCCCGCCGCGCGACCTCGAGCAATGCCTGAGCCTCGGTGTACCGGTCGAGAAGTTGCAGCATCAGAATCTCCGCCGGCAGGTGCACGGCGCCGGCTACCGTACGCAGTTCGCGAAAGTAGTCCAGCGACCGTGCGTGGTACCCGGCGTTCTTGGCCAGCTCGCCGAGGGCCTGCAGCGACACCTCCAGCGCTTCACGGTCTCCGGTGCCGCGGGCCAGAGCGAGGGCGGCCTCCGCCTCCCCCCAGGCGGTGGCCGCGGGCTCGGCGCGCGTGATGGCCAGGGCTCGGGAAGCACGCAGCCGGGCGCGTAAGGCGTCGGGCACCTGGCCGGCGGCGAGCACGGCGTCGATGCGCTGGACCGATTCGGCCAACCGGCCGTTCAGCCACAGGGCGCGGGCTGCCAGCGCTTCGATGCGGGCGGACTCCTGCGTCGGCGGTGCGTTACGCAGCAGGGAATCGGCGACCTCCACCGCTTCGGCGCAGCGCTGGACCCGGCTGAGAATGTCGACGCAGCGGATCCCGAGGTCCCAGTAACCGGGCTGGTCCGCGCTGGTCAGCGCCAGCGCGGCGACGATCAAGTCGCCGGCGGTGTCCGGCGTGGCGGCCAGTGCCTCGTCGGCTGCGGCTCTGAGGATCGCGGCACCGGCACCGGCACCGGCACCGTCCGGGTCCTGTCCGCCCGCGATGGCGTGCGGCGCCGCGCTCAGGGCGCTGTAACCGGCTTCGACCAGGTACCGCGCGCAATGGCGGTGCATTCTGCGGCGCGTTACCTCGGCAAGGTCCGCGTATACTGACTCCCGCACGAGATCGTGCCGGAAGGCGAGCAGGTTGCCACGCGCTTCGAAGAGCCCTGACGCGGTGATCTCCTCGATCAGGGCGGACACGGCCGCCGGCGCCAGGTCGGGCAGCAGGCCGAGGGCGTCCTCGAAAGCCATGGGGCGTCCCAGCACCGCGGCCAGGCGCAGGAGTTCCGCGGCGGGCGGCGACAGCGCGACCAGGCGGCGGCGCACGCCGGCGACGAACTCGGCGGGCACCTCGTCCTCGTTCTCACCTCGGGCGCGGGCACGAGCGATCCCGTCGAGGATCTGCACGGCGAAGAACGGGGTACCGGCCACGCCGTCGAGCATGCGACGCGTTCCCGCGGTGGGAACGTCGCCGAGCCAGTCCTCGGCGATCTGCAGCACGGCGGACGCGTCGAGCCGGCCGAGGGCGATCCTTTCGACCGCAACGCCTTGGAACAGGCCCCCGGAGAACTCTCCGGTCGGGCCGCCCGATCCGCCCGATCCGGCACGGGTCGCCAACGCCCAGACGATCGGAAGGCCGGACAATCGCGCCGGCAGTACCCGCAACGCCAGCCGGCTCAGCCCGTCGACCCACTGCATATCGTCGATGGCGATGAACACGGGCGTACTGCTCGCAAGCTCTTCGAGCAGTGCGGAGACCCGATCGACCAACAGCAGCGGCTGGTCCACGAGCGAACCGACGTCCTCGAAGTCCTTCGCCGACAACAGCGGCCGACGCCCGGAGCGCAGCGCGAGCAGCAGCGGCATGCCCGGCGCGATGTGGTCGACCTCGTCGGCTTTGCTCGCTCCCACGAGGAATCCGGCGGTGGCGGCCTGCGCCCCCACAGCGTCGAGCACGGCCGTCTTGCCGATGCCGGCCTCGCCGGTGATCAGGATGATCCCGCCCTGGCCGGAACGGCCCGCCCGACGCAGCGCCCGCAAGGCGCCCGACATCGCTTCGGCACGCCCGCGCAGGACCACTTGCACACGCAAGATCCTACCGACCGCCCCCGTCCAGCCCGCCGCCTCACCCGTTCGCGTGATGTCGGCGCGGCCGGCGCGGTGATCTGCTGCCCGCATGACGAGTACGGAATTGAACGGCCACCTCCTCCGGACGAGAGTGGTGGACGGACTGGCGATCCGGTACGCCGATACCGGCGAACATTCGGGGCCGGGACCGACGTTGCTCATGACGAGCCCGTGGCCGGAGAGCCTTCTCGCGTACCGCCGCATCTGGGGCGGGCTGGCGCCGCCGGCCAGGCTGGTCGCCGTCGACCTGCCGGGCTTCGGGCACTCGCAGGGGCGCACCGATCTGTTCGCGCCGTCGGCGATGGCGGAGTTCCTGGACGCGCTCATCGCCGAGTGGGACCTCGGCAGGCCGCATCTGTTGGCGCCGGACGTGGGGAGCAGCGCGGCGTTGTTCCTGGCGGCCCGTCACCCCGGGTCGGTATCCAGCCTCATCGTCGGCAGCGGGGGAGCGGCGTACCCGCTGGACGTGGCCGGCACGCTCGCCGACCTGATCGCGGCCCCCGGCATCGAGGGCCTGCGCGCCCTCGACATCCGCGCGGCGATCGGCTCGACCGTGGAGGCGGTGGCGCCCCGGGCCGAGGAGCCCGAAGTCTGGGAGGACTACGTGACCAGCTACGAGGGCGGCCGATTCGCCGAGTCCGCCCGCTACGTCCGTGAGTACCCCGCGCAGCTCCCCGTCCTCGCCGAGCTGCTTCCTTCCCTCGACACCCCGGTCCAGGTGATCAATGCCGAACACGATGAGCTCGTACCGCCGTCCAACGGCATATTCCTGCACGACCGGCTACCGCACAGCCGCCTGAACAGCCTGGACTCCGGGCACTTCCCCTGGGAGCAGAGTGCTGCGGAGTACGGCGAGATCGTCGCCGACTGGATCACCGGCACGTACAGCCGAGTGCAGTCCGGCTGAACCCGCCGCGAGGGCGACCATTGCGCGCAGCCGCCGCAAGGTCGCCCTCCCGCCGGTCAGAGGCCGGTGCCCTGAATGCCGTCCAAGGCCTCCGCGTTCTTGGCGAACCACTCGGTCTCGTCGCCGGGGCGGGGAAGGATGAGCCCGTACTCCATCTGGATCTCCGAGTCGATCTCGGTGAGGCCGGCGATGACCTGCTTCGGTGACTGTCCGGTGATCTGCGACCAGGCCGCGACGATGCTCTTGATCAGCTGCTGCTTGACCTCCAGCGTCCGGCCGGCCCGGATCGACCCGGTGATGCCGGAGATCTCGGTGTCGAGTTCGCCGGCGCTGTAGGCGATGCCCGGCGGAAGGTCGTTGAAGAACACGTGCACGAACACCCGCGGCGCCCCGGTGGCCTCGACGTGCGCGTCGGTGAGGGCGGTGGCGATCCGCGCCTTCATCTCGCCGGTGAGCAGCCCGGCCTGCGCCGAGCACTGGTAGATGGGCATGCGCTTTCTCCTGACGGCGAGGCGGGGAAGTGCGTGAACCGTCTCCACGGCTACTTGCCGAGGAGCTGCCTTACGTGCTGGACGATCTCGTCGTTGGTGTACGCGTGGCCGGCGATGCCCCAGCCGCCTTGCACCGCCTCGGACAGGGCGACCCAGGTGCGTCCCTCCAGGGATGGATCTCCGGCGGCCTGGGCGATCAAGGCGGTGATGTCCTTGACCAGTCCGAGCTGCTGCTCCCGGTTCAGCGCTCCGGCATTCGTGGTGACCTGCACGCGTACGTGGTTGCTGCTGCCGCCCGCGGTGGAGATCGCCGCGGGCTCCAGCTCGTGGATGAACGCCGCCGTGTTGTCGCTGAAGAAGGGGATGACCGGCACCTTCTCCCAGCGCATGATCGTTTTGGCGAGGTCCTGAGCGAGTGCGTGCTTGTCGCTGAACGTCCCCGGCAAAGCGTAAACATCAATCATCGGCATGGTGTGACTCTCACACGGCATTGCCGTCCCGGTCTCTCACCTAAACGTGTGAGAGGCACGCCGGGGCGGCGTGGCTACCGTGTCGACAGGCGCAGCCAAGCCTTGTCACGTGGCACCCGGCGCAGCTGTCGGCTGCGCAGATTGGAACAGCAATGGGGCAGACCATCACCTACCTTGAGGCGGAGACCTCGACGATCGAGGGGGCGAACGGAGTCGACTACGCCTATCGGCGTCTCGGCCCGCAGGGCGGCCGCCCGCTGCTCCTCCTGCAACACTTCCGCGGGAATCTCGAGAACTGGGATCCGGACCTCATCGACGCGCTGTCGGCGTCACGCGACGTGATCGTGTTCGACAACACGGGCGTCGGCGCGACGACAGGGCCCACCCCCACGACGATCGCCCAGATGGCGGACGACGCGATCGTCTTCGTCGAGGCGCTCGGTCTCGACGGGCTCGACCTGCTCGGGTTCTCCATCGGCAGTTTCGTCGCGCAGGAGATCGCACTCACGCGATCGTCCCTGGTGGGGAAGCTGGTCCTGGCGTCGACCGCACCCCAGGGCGCACCGGGCATGCACGGCTGGGCGCCCGACATCATCAAGGCGATCGGCGAACCGACGACCACTCCCGAGGGGTTTCTGCACGGGTTCTTCACCGACTCCGCGGCGAGCAGAGCCGCCGGAGCGCGGTTCCTCGGCAGGATCTACAGCCGAACGCAGGGGCGTGACCAGGAAACCAGCTGGCAGACCCGCAACGCCCAGTACGACGCGGTCCTCAAGTGGGGCACGCCGAATTTCGGTCTGCTGCAGCGGCTGGGCGCGATAACGCAGCCGGTCTTCATCGCGAACGGCGACGACGATCGCATGATCCTGCCCTGGTATTCGCACCTCACGGCGAGCTTGATACCCGAGGCGTTCGTGAAGCTCTACCCGGACGCGGCTCACGGCTTCCTCTTCCAGCACGCGCAGGCGTTTGCGGGCGACGTGGGCGAGTTCCTGGGCGCCTAGGCGCGTCGCGTCGACTGCGGAGCGGGTACCCGCTCCGCAGTCGCTCCGCCCGGCGGTGTGTACGTGGGCTGTTGCGCAACGGCGGGCGTCTCAGAATGCGGGATCCGGGGTCGCCGATTTCGCGGCGGATTCCCGGACGGGCGTTCGTTCGGACCCCGAATAAAGGCTCTGGCCAGCACGGTTCCGCAACTGGGCAGGAGCTCGGGCCCACTGCGCCGTCGTGGTTTTCACTGCTGTTGCGCAACGCGAACCGCCTTGACATCGCGTGCTCCGGTGGCAATCTCTGCGTTCGAGGCCTCACCGTGCGTTCACCCACCCGCGTGAGGAAAAGACATGTCTCCGTCTGCCGCACAGCCGTTGCCGCATGCCCAAAGACGGCCACCGGCCCCGCGTATTCGTGCAGTGCGAATGGCTACGGCTGTCGGCTGTGTGATTCTCGGGCTGCTGGCCTGGATCGTCGTCGCCGTCGCCCCGGCGAACGCCGCTGCCAGTCTGCTCTCGCAGGGCAAGACCGCGACGGCGTCGTCCCTGGAGAACGCGACTTTCCCGGCGTCGAACGCCGTGGACGGCAACACCGGTACGCGGTGGTCCTCGGCGTTCAGCGATCCGCAGTGGCTGGAGGTGGATCTGGGGGCGACCGCGTCGATCAGCCAGGTGGTGTTGCAGTGGGAGGCCGCGTATGCGAGCGGGTTCCAGATCCAGACCTCGACCGACGGGTCGACGTGGTCCTCGATCTACTCGACGACGACCGGAACCGGTGGCACGCAGATCCTGAACATCACCGGCACGGGCCGGTACGTACGCATGTACGGCACCGCGCGGGCTACTCAGTGGGGCTACTCCCTGTTCGAGTTCCAGGTCTACGGCACGATCGGCGGCGGCGGCGGGGCCTGTGGCACGACCAACCAGGCGCTCGGCCGCCCCGCCACCGCATCGTCGCTGGAGAACGCGACTCTCCCGGCTGCCAACGCCGTCGACGGCAACACCAGCACCCGCTGGTCCTCGGCGTTCAGCGACCCGCAGTGGCTCCAGATAGATCTCGGCGGGAGCCTGCCGGTCTGCCAGGTGACGCTGACCTGGGAGGCCGCGTACGCGTCCGCGTTCCAGATCCAGCTGTCGAGTGACGGGACGAACTGGTCCTCGGTCTACTCCACCACGACCGGGACCGGCGGCACGCAGACTCTCACCGTCAGCGGCAGCGGCCGCTATCTGCGGATGTACGGCACTGCTCGGGCGACCGCGTACGGCTACTCGCTCTGGGAGCTTGCGGTCTACACGGTCGGCGACGCCACCGCTCCGCCCGCCTCGCCGCCTCCGACCAGCCCGGCGCCCGGCAACTGCGCGTGGGTGAACTCGACCGCGCCGATCGCGACCCGCGTCTCGCAACTGCTGGCCGCAATGACGCTCGCGCAGAAGATCTCCATGCTGCACGGCACCGGCGCGTCCTCGCCGTACATCGGCGACACCGCCGCCATCCCGTCGCTCTGCATCCCGGCGATGGGCCTCCAGGACGGTCCGGCCGGCGTCGGCGACGGCATGGGCGCAGTGACCCAGATGCCCGCGCCGGTCACCGAGGCGGCCACCTTCGACACCGCGCTCGAGCAGCAGTACGGCGCCACGATCGGCGCCGAGTTCGCGGGCAAGGGCGCGAACGTGGACCTCGGTCCGACCGTCAACATCGTCCGCGACCCGCGCTGGGGCCGCGCATTCGAGACCTTCAGCGAGGACCCGTACCTCGCGTCGCAGATGGCTGTCGCGGACGTCAAGGGCGTGCAGAGCCAGGGCGTGATGGCGCAGGTCAAGCACGCTGCGGTGTACAACCAGGAGACCAACCGCAACAGCCCCGCCGACAACGCCGTCGTCGACGCGCGCACGCTCAACGAGATCTACCTGCCGGCCTTCGAGAACTCGGTCACCCAGGGCGCCGCCGCCTCGGTGATGTGCGCCTACTCGACGGTCAACGGCGTGTACGCGTGCCAGAACCCGTCGGTGCTGAACGTGCCGCTCTATCAGCAGTCGAACTTCGGCGGCTTCGTCACCTCCGACTGGGGCGGCGCGCACTCGACCGTGGACTCCGTCAACGGCGGCATGACCATGGAGATGCCGAACGGCTACTTCTACGCCGACTTCCTGTCCCAGGCGGTGACCGCCGGCCAGGTGACGACCGCGCAGATCAACACGATGGTCACCAGGGTGCTGACGCAGATGTTCGCGTTCGGGCTCTTCGACCACGCCCCGATCGGCTCGCCGGGCGCGACCGTCACCACGCCCGCGCACGCCCAGGTCGCGTTGCAGGGTGCTGAGGAGGGCACGGTGCTGCTGAAGAACACCGGGGTCCTGCCGCTGGCGACCGCGTCCACGAAGTCGATCGCGGTGATCGGCGTCGACGGCGGCGCGGGCACCCAGACGATCGGCGGCGGCAGCGCCACGGTCACCAGTCCGGGCACGGTCTGGCCGCTGACCGGCATTCAGAACCGGGTCGCCGGCACCGGCGACACGGTGACCTACAACGACGGCTCGAACCAGGCCTCCGCCGCCTCGCTCGCCGCGAGTTCCACGGTGGCGATCGTGTTCGCCAGCGACAACTACGGCAACGAGGGCAGCGACACCTCGACGATCAGCCTGCCGAACAACCAGGACGCGCTGATCTCGGCGGTGGCCGCGGCCAACCCCAACACGATCGTGGTGCTCAACGACAACTCGGCGATCCTGATGCCGTGGCTGAACTCGGTCAAGGCGGTCTTCGAGGGCTTCTACGACGGACAGAACTGGGGCTCGGCGATCGCGGCGCTGCTGTTCGGCGACGTCAACCCGTCCGGGAAGCTGCCGGTCACCTTCCCGACCTCGCTGTCACAGGTCCCTGCGAACACGACGGCGCAGTGGCCCGGGGCCAACAACCAGGTGCAGTACTCGGAGGGGCTGAAGGTCGGCTACCGCTGGTACGACACGCAGAACCTCACGCCGCTGTTCCCGTTCGGGTACGGCCTGTCGTACACCACCTTCTCGTTCAGCAACCTGCAGGTCGGGGCGCTGTCGAACAACCAGGCCACCGTCACGGCGACGGTGACGAACACCGGAAGCCGGGCCGGAACCGAGGTCGCGCAGCTCTACGTCGGCGACCCGGCCTCGGTCGGCGAGCCGCCGCACCAGCTCAAGGGCTTCCAGCGGGTCACGCTCAACGCGGGAGCCTCGGCCACGGTGACCTTCACGGTCGCGGCGCACGACCTGGCGCACTGGGACACCGCGTCCAGCACCTGGCAGGCCACCGCGGGCGCGTACCAGATCCTGGTCGGCGACTCCTCGCGCGCGCTGCCGCTGACCGGGACGCTGACGGTGCCGACCACGGTGACCGCCAACGCCGCTACAGCCGACGGATCCGGCAGCCCGCAGGCCGCGATCGCCAACCCGTACGGCATGTCCAGCCGGATCGGCATACCGGCCAGCCTGGCGCTGGCCGGTACCGCAGGGCTCAGCTACACCGCGACGGGACTGCCGTCCGGCTTCTCGATCAGCCCGTCCGGCGTGATCAGCGGCACCGGTACGGTCCACGGCACCAGCACGGTCACCGTGACCGGGCGAACAGCCGCAGGCCAGAGCACATCGGCGACCTTCGTATGGACCGTTTCGTAGGCTGATATACCGGCTGCGGACCTGATCGGGGCTCGACACCACCGCGGTGTCGAGCCCCGATCCGTCCGACTGGCCTGGCCTGGCTGTCCAGCTATCCAGCTGTCAGCAGGTGAGGTTGCCGCCGGGGGAGACGCCGAGGATGGAGGTGAAGGACTCGTAGTCGTTGACCCGGTCCTGCATCTCGCCGGTGTTGCCGCCGTTGCACTCGATGCCGTTGATGGCGCGGATCGTGGCGCCGAATCCGGCCCCGTTGACGATCGCCTGGTGGGAGGTGGTGGAGGTGCCTCCGGTCCCGGTCATCCAGTACCACAGCGCGGTCTCCCACGAGACGGCTGCGTTGGTGGAGGCCAGGTTGGGGTTGTCCAGCAGGTCGACGCCGAGCGCGTCCCCGGCGGCCTTGTAGTTGAAGTTCCAGCTGATCTGGAGCGGGCCGCGGCCGTAGTAGGCATACGTTCCGGCCGGGCAGCCGTAGGACTCGGCCGCGCAGTAGTTGCCCGACTGGTCGATCTCGGTGATGTAGACCAGGCCGCCGGTCTCGTGGTCCACGTTGGCCAGGAACGCCGCGGCCTCCTGCTTCGCGACCGTGGCGCCGCCGGTGGTGGCGAACGTCGAATAGGCGCTGAGCGCGGAGACCAGGCCGCTGTAGGTGTAGAAGGAGTTCCGGTTCGGGAACATCTGGTCGAACTGGGCCTCGCTGACTACGAAGCCTGACGTCGACCCGCCGCCCCCGCCGGTGCTGCCGCCGCTACAGGTGTACGGGCTCCAGAACCAGGTGCTGATGGTGGGGTCGTAGCCCGGGTTGTCGTGCGTGGCCTGGTAGTACTGGCCGTTCGCGGGGTACAGGACGATCGCGCCGGTCGCGTAGTTGGTGCCGGCGGTCCAGGTCGTGTAGGTGCAGGTCGCGCCACCGCCGCCGCCGCTACTGCCGCCGCAGGCGCCCTGGTCGGCCCAGACGCCGGCGGACCCGCCGGGGGTGTCGCCCTGGGTCCACCACTTGGCCGTCCAGTTGTCGCCGTTGTAGGACGCGGACATGCCGTTGGTGTACACCGCGCTGCTGCTCCACGCGCTCGCGCAGGGGGTGGCGGCGGAGGCCGCAGTACTGGCGACCACCGGAATTCCGACGGCCAGTGTGACGGTCGTGGCTGCGGCGCTCAGCCAAATCAATATTCTGCTTCTGGACACGTGCTCTCCTCCGTGCAGCAACACTGCACTTCATGCACGGCCTACCAACCGGGCGCCGGACGGCTCGGTCGGCCGAGTATCGATGTCGAGAGGACTAAACCGCCGCCGAACCGGACCTGTCAAGGTCTAGACCAGTAATGGCAGGTCAGCGGACTATTGGTCTAGACCTGACTGTGGCCGAGTGTCCCATGGCTCTGCCACGTCGTCCGACGCCGTCTGTGGCGGGGGCGGGGTCCGCTGCCAGGTGACGGTCAACTGGTCACGGCGGCCGATGCGTTCCAGGCCGCGCGCGATGCCCTCCTCCACGCGTTGCAGCAGCTGCTCATCGTCGGCTTCCGCGCTCAGGATCAGCGCGTCGTCGGTGGCGCGCAGGGTGCAGCGGCCCCAGCCGAACTCGATGGTCCCCTCGGTGTCGGACCAGTCGGCGTGCTGCGCCGCGGGCGGTGCGCTGCCGTCGGCATGGCCGCGCGGGTGGTGGAAGGCGGGCCGCTTCATCTTGGCGCCGTGGCTGCACAGCTGGGCGAGATAGCGGCCGGCGCGGCTGGTGGGAACCTGTGCTTGGGAGGCGGTGTGGTGCGCGGGTGGGTCCGACATGAAGATCTCCTGTCAGGCGTCACGGTGGTTGATCAGGGCGAATCCGGCCAGGGCCGCGGCGGCGGCGTAGAGACAGAACACTGCGAACCCGCCCCACGGGCCCAGGCTGCCGGGGTCGTAGTGGACCGCGATGTAGACCTGGCCGCCGGACTCCATCGGCACGTACGGGCCGACGGCGCTCTTCCAGGAGCCCGGCAGCAGGTCGAGCAGCAGCGGGGGCACGAACAGCAGGCCGAACAGGGTGGCGATCGCGCCGGTGCTGGAGCGCAGCACGGCGCCGAGGCCGAAGCCGAGCAGGCCGAGCGCGGTCAGGTACAGGCCGCCGCCGAACACCGCGCGGGCCACGCCGGGGCCGGACCACGACGTCCCGGCAAAGATGCCGGCCGGCAGCGCGGCCTGGAACGCGAGGTAGGCGGCGAACGTGGACGCGGTCGCCGTGACGAGCGTGACGCCGCTGAGCACCAGCGCCTTGGCCGCGAGCAGGGTGCGCCGCCGGGGAGTGGCCGCCAAGGTGGTGCGGATCATGCCGGTGCTGTACTCGCTCGTGATGACCAGGACACCGAGCACCCCGAAGGCGATCTGGGACAGGTGCAGCCCGGCCAGGGCGAGCCGGACCACGTCGACATTCGCCCGGTCGCGGGCCCCGAGGCGGGGCGCGATCAGGGACGCGGCGAGGACGGCGAAGCCGATATTGGCGGCGAAGGCGACCAGCAGCGTCCAGTACGTGGAGCGCACGGTGCGCAGCTTGGCCAGCTCCGCGCGGGCCACGTTGGTGAAATCGCCCCGGCGGCGCACGGCCGGGTCCGGTGCCGTGGCGGCAGCAGCAGTGGTGGCGGCAACAGTCATATCAGGACTCTCACTTCAGGGTTCTCACTTCGGGGTCGGCGCGGCGGTCGGCGCGAGGGCGTCGGTCTGGTACTCGACGGCGTCACGGGTCAGCTCCAGGTACCGCTGTTCCAGCGACATCTGCTGTGCGGACAGCTCCAGCAGGCCCAGGCCGCGCACGCGGGCGAGTTCGCCGACCACGTCGGCGGTGGTCCCGGTGACCCGTAGCGCGCCGTCCGACTCGCGCGCGACGGTGGCGCCGCGCGCGGTGAGCAGCGCGCCGAGCTCACCGGGCTCAGGAGTACGGACCCTGATGTAGTTGCCGCTGCCCGTCGCGAGCAGGTCGGCGACCGCGGTCTCGGCGATCAGCCGGCCGCGGCCGACGACGACGAGGCGGTCGGCGGTCAGCGCCATCTCGCTCATCAGGTGGCTGGAGAGGAACACCGTGCGGCCCTCGGCCGCCAGCGCTCTGAGCAGGGTTCTGATCCAGGCCACGCCCTCCGGGTCAAGGCCGTTGACCGGCTCGTCGAACATCAGCACCGGCGGGTCGCCCAGCAGCGCGGCGGCGATCCCGAGGCGTTGGGCCATGCCCAGGGAGAAGCCGCCGACCCGCTTGCCGCCGGCTGTGGCCAGCCCCACCTGCCGCAGCACCTCGGCGACGCGCGAGCGCGGGATGCCGTTGCTCAACGCGAGCCACAGCAGGTGGTTGTAGGCGGTGCGCCCGCCGGCGACCGCCTTGGCGTCGAGCAGCGCACCGACCTCGCGCAGCGGGCGGCGGTAGCCGGCGTACGGCTTGCCGTTCACCGTGACCGATCCCGCGCTGGGCGCGTCCAGGCCGAGGACCATGCGCATGGTGGTCGACTTGCCGGCGCCGTTCGGGCCCAGGAATCCCGTCACCGCGCCGCCCGGCACGGTGAAGGTCAACCCGTCGACGGCGGTCACGGCTCCGTACCGCTTGGACAGCGCGGTCACCTCGATCATCAGTGCGACTCCGCACCGACGACACCGGTCAGGTGCAGCACGATGAACACCACCACCAGGGCGACACCGACGGCGATACCCAGCACCCTGCGACGGCGGGACGTTGCGCCGATCGAGGGTTCGGGCGCGTCGTCGGCGCCGGGACGGTCGGTTTCGGGGTGGGAGGGCAGCCCGGTCACGGAACGCTCCTTGAGGTCTTCGGGGGAAGAGCGGGGCCCTCAGTTTTGCGAGACATCTTGTCTCTGTCAATACAGACTGTTTTTAGTGTGGTCAGTGCGTATACTGGAGGCGTGCCGAAGCTCTGGAACGACACGATCGCCGCACACCGCGACGCGGTGCGCGACGCGACCCTCGACGCCACCGCGGCCCTGGTCGCCGAGCACGGGCTGACCGGCGTGACCATGTCGCAGATCGCCAAGCAGAGCGGCATCGGCCGGGCCACGCTCTACAAGTACTTCCCGGACATCGAGTCGATCCTGGCCGCCTGGCACGAACGCCACATCGACGGGCATCTGCGCCACCTCACCGAGGTCAGCGAGCACGCGTCGAGCCCGAGTAGGCGGCTGGAAGCCGTCCTGCGGGAGTACGCGACCATCTCGCGAGAGCACGCGGACGGCGGCAGCGAACTGGCGTCCCTACTGCACCGCGGCGAGCACGTGATCCGGGCCCAGTCGCACCTGCACCGGTTCCTCACGGCGCTCGTCAGCGACGCGGCCGAACGCGGCGAGGTACGCGACGACACCCCCGCCGCGGAACTGGCCGCCTACTGTCTCCATGCCCTGACGGCCGCCTCCGGCATGCCGACCAAGGCCGCGCTCGACCGGCTCGTCAGCGTCACCGTCGCCGGACTGCGCCCGGCGCGCGACCCATAGCGCGCCCGGCGAACCCGGCCGTCACACCTCTGAGGTGAAGGGGACGGGGGCGATCAGGTCCCTGCCGCGCTCGACTTGGCGATGTTCGCGATGATCTGCGCGTTGACGGTGCTCAGGCTCGGTGCCTGGGAGGTCTGGTCCAGGCCGACGTTTATCAGCGTGTAGTAGCCGGAGTGGCCGGACACCGGGACGGCGATCGCCTCGACCGTGCCGCTGGGGCCCGAGTAGCTCGGCACGGCGTTCCAGGTGATCTGGTAGCCGGCCTGCCCGGCCACGGTGATCGCACCCTGATTCACCACGGTGTGCGAGGACAGGGTGCCGTAGTCGTTCTTGGCGAGCGCCGCGATGTCCGTGGTGGCGACCGACTGGGCGCTGGAGCCCGAGAGCGTGGTGAAGTTCACCCCGCCGCGGCTGCACTGCGCCGTCGAGCTGCTGCCGTTGGACTGGGTCAGCCCGGTCGGGCAGGTGTACGGGCCGGTGCTGAGCGCGGGCCAGCTGCCCTGGCCGGTGTCGGAGCCGGCCACCGCGGTCCAGCCGCTGGGCACCGGGACGGTGAGACCGTCGATGGGGTCGGAGACGGTCTGACCGCTGCCGCCGGTGACCGTCGGCACGGGCGAGGCGCTGGGGTTGGGGGTGCTCTGGCCCCCGCCGCCGTTCCCGCCGGTCCCGGGGCCAGTGGTCGGGGTGGACTGCGAGCCGGCCGAAGTCGTGCTGGCCGGGCTGCTGTTGTGCAGCGCGAAGTACGCCCCGATGCCGCCGCCCACCAGCACCACGACCACGCCGGCCGCGATCAGGGACCTGGTACGGGAGCCGCGACCGGGGCCGCTCGCGGCACTGTCGAGCGGGCGGATGGTGGTGCTCCATTCGGCGCCGTCCCACCACCGCTCCGCGAGCCGCCCGTCGGGACCGTACTCGCCGGTCGGGTACCAGCCGGCGGGGACTGTGACTTCGTGCGGGGGCTGCGGCGTCGACATGCCTGGAAGCTATCGGCGCAGCCTGTGTCGACGGTGAAGGTTGGGCTAAGAATTCGCCGAATAACTGCTGTGAGATCCTCAGGCTGGGCAGGGCGGGGGCGATCTACACCGCTATCGGCCGAGCTCCGCCACCCAGGCCGCGATCTGGGCGCGCGAGCGGAAGTCGAGCTTGGTCAGCCCGACCGCGAGGACGTAGTCGAGGTCTGTCCCGATGGCCCGGGTCTCGTCCAGAAGGCGCTTTGCACTCGACCTACTCACAGCTGCCGTCGGTGGAGTGGACGCGCTCGCGGTCGAAGTGGTCGACGGGACCGCCGCGCCGCCTGCTTACTCGGCCACCGGACTGGGCAACGAGCTGTTCTTCTCCATCGCCGCGGCGGTGGTCGGCGGGGTGAGCCTGTTCGGCGGAACGGGCACGGTGCCCGGCGCCATGATCGGCGCGATCCTGATCGCCACGGTCAGCAACGGCATGAACGTGCTGAACGTCAGCAGCTACTGGCAGTCGCTGGTCATCGGCTCGATCATCCTGCTCGGCGTCTCGTTCGACACGTATCGACGAGGCCTGAGCGGCAGATCCCTGCTCAGTGTGTTCGGCGGTAGTGGTGGCGGGGGAGCCGCGGAAGCGCCGCGGAAGCAGAAGGAGCCCACCGCGGTCTGACGACCCGGTCGGTCCAGGCCCAGGACTAGGACCCGCGATCCGCGGGCAGACCCCTCGATTTTTTACTCACGCCGGGCGAGCCTCGCCGGACGTCCCGAAAAAGGGGGCAAAGATGTCCAAAACCACCAGAGGGCTGGCTACGGCGGCCGCCGCCTCGGCCCTCGCGCTCCTGGCGGCCGCCTGCAGCAATCAGGCCACCAGCGGCGCCACCGCGGCGGGCGCCGCCACCGCCCTGCCGAGCAGCTGTTCGCAGAGCAAGCCCGTGCTCGGCGTCTCGCTGCCCAACACGGTGAACCCCTACCACGTCGCCATGCGGCAAAGCTTCCTCGACAACGGCGCCAAGGCAGGGTTCGACGTCAAGATCGCCAATGCCAACGACAGCGACTCGAACCAGCTCTCGCAAGTCAACAGCTTCATTCAGCAGGGCGTCTGCGCGGTCGCCCTGAACGCGGTGAACTCCGGGCCCGGCGCCGCCAGCGTCGCCGCGCTGAACCAGGCGAAGATCCCGGTGTTCACGGTGAACGTCATCATCTCGCCCGCCGACCTCAAGACCCAGAACGCCACGATCGTCCAGTACGTCGGCGCCGACCAGACCGAGGGCGGCACGGCGATGGGCACCCAGCTGCTCAAGGACCTGGGCGCGCAGGCCACCGTCAGCGCCGGGATCGTCGGGGACCCCGACCAGATCCCCACCAACCAGCGCGACGCCGGCTTCACCGCCGCGCTCAAGCCCGACGCCAACGCGAAGACCGGTCCGACAGTCAACAGCAAGGTCGACCCGAACGTCAGCCTCCAGGTCACCACCGACCTGCTGCAGGGCAACCCCGGCATCAACGTGATCTTCGCCGACACCGGCCCCGGCACCGTCGGCGCGCTGCAGGCGATCAGCCAGCTCGGCAAGACCGGCAAGGTCGTGCTGTACGGGTTCTGCGCCGCCAGCACGCCGCTGACCGCCACCTACAAAGGGTGCGCCGCCCAGGAACCGGCCCAGTACGCGCAGATCGTGGTGGACAACGTGAAGAAGTACCTCGGCGGGACCAAGGTGCCGGCGCAGATCCTCGAACCTCTGAAGATCTTCACCAGCGGCACCCCCGGGCCGGGCGAAGTCGGCTGACCCGGCACGCGCGCCCACCACGACGACTAGAGGTGTAAGAGGTGTACGAGGGTGACTGAAACCACGACGCGAAGCTTCACCGCCGACTCGGTCAGCAAACGATACGGACAGACGCTGGCCCTCGACGACGTGACGGTCACCCTCGTGCCCGGCCGGGTGGCGGCCCTCGTCGGCCACAACGGCGCAGGCAAGTCCACCCTGCTCAGGCTGCTCGCGGGCGTGGAGGGCCCGGACGCCGGAGCCCTCCTGCTCGACGGCGTGCCCCGGCACTTCTCCGCTCCGGCGGACGCCCTGGCCGCGGGCGTGGCCTGCGTCTACCAGGAGTTGCGGCTGGTCAACCAGCTGACGGTGGCCCAGAACGTATTCCTCGGCCACGAGATCCATCGGCGCGGCCGGCTCGACCGCGCGGAGATGAATCAGCGGACTGCGGAGCTGTGCCGGGAGTACGGCGTCACGGCCGCGCCCACTGCCCGCGCGGGTGAGCTGCCCGTGGCCCAGCGCCAGATGATTGAAGTGATCGCCGCGCTCAACCGCGATGCCCGCTACCTGCTCCTGGACGAACCGACCACGGCGCTTGAGGCGGACCAGGTAGGACAGCTCCTCGACACGGTCAAGCGCATCTCGCGCGAGCGCGACATGGGCGTCCTGCTCGTGGACCACAAGCTCGACGAGGTGTTCTCGGTGGCCGATCACATCATCGGCCTGTCCAACGGCCGGGTCGTGCTCAGCGGCGCAGCGCAGTCCGTCAGCCGCGACGACGTGGTGCGCGCGATCGTCGGCGAGTCCGCTTCGGCCGAGGGCATGGCGCTTGAGCGCCAAAGCGCCCGCCCGTTCACCCGCGCCTCAACCCACCTCGGCCAGCCTCGCGAAACCATCGTCCTGGACGCCGAACACGTGGCCGGTGGACGGCTCACCGACGTCACGCTGCAGGTTCGCGCTGGGGAGGTGCTGGGGCTGTACGGGCTGGTCGGCTCGGGCCGCTCCCGCTTCCTGCGCACCGTGTACAGAGCGGAGCGCCTCACCACCGGCACGCTCACCCTGCTCGGCGCCGCGTACGCGCCCACCAGCCCGGCGCGGGCGATCAGATCGAGCGTCGCCTTCCTCTCCGAGGAACGCAAGGCCGACGGCTTCGTCCCCGAGATGAGCGCCCGTCAGAACGTTCCGCTGCCGGTGCTCGACAGATACAGCCGCGCCGGAGCGCTCCAACGCGGACGCATCGCCGAGGCGGCCCGAGACGCACTCGCCGAGGTCGGCGTGCGCGGCGACATCACCCAGCCGATCACGCGGCTTTCCGGCGGCAATCAGCAGAAGGTGCTGTTCGCCCGCGCCGTGCTCCAGCGCCCCAAGCTGCTCCTGCTCGACGAGCCGACCAAGGGCGTCGACATCGGGGCGAAGGCCGAGATCCATGCCCTGATCCGCGCGATGGCGGACGACGGCGACGTGGCCGTGATCGTGGTCTCCACCGAGGAGGAGGAGCTGATCGGGCTCGTGGACGCGGTGTGCGTCTTCAAGAACGGTTCGTGCGATGGCACGAAGTACCCCCAGGGTTCTGTCACCCCCGAGGCGCTGCGCCGCCTCGCGTGGCCCAGCAGCGATGCCGCAGCGGACGAATCGGCCTGACTCAGTGAACTGCGAACTTATCGACACGGTCAGGGCGCACGGAGGGGCGACCCTCGCCGGCAGCCTGCTCGCCGCCGGGGAGGCGCCACTCGTCGAGACCGGCCGGGCGCTGAGCGAAATAGGCGCCTGGTGCCACGTAGACGTGATGGACGGGATCTTCACGCCGTACCGAGGCCTGCCGGTCAGTACCCTGCGAGAACTAGCCGAGGCCGGCTGCGGACCGATCGACGCGCACCTGATGCTCGCGGACCCCGAGCCCGTCCTCGCCGAAATACTCAGGCACCCGCCCGACCGGGTGACCGTGCACCTGGAGAGCAGAGGTTCGCCCGGGGCGACGGCACGCCGCATCCGTGACGCGGGCTCGTCCCCCTGGCTGGCGATCTCGCCGCACACCCCGTCCAGGGCGTCGGTGCGGCACCTCGACGCCTTCGACGGGATCCTGGTCATGCTCGTCAGCCCCGGCGCCCGCAACGCCACGGCGGACCTGGACCTCCTGGCCAAGATGGACGAGTTGCAACAGCGCGTCCGCATCCCCGTCGGAGTCGACGGCGGAGTGACCGAGTCCAACGCCGTCGCCTGCCTCACCGCGGGAGCGACCTACCTGGTATCAGGACGCTCACTGCTGGGATGAGCACCCTGACCCGTCGCCGATAGGATGTGCCGCCCCTGATCCCCGGCCCGCCGGACGACGACACGGATTCCGCCAGTGATAGAAGTCGATAGTTTGAGCAAGTCGTACGGCACGACGCTCGCGGTCGACGCGGTCGGCTTCACGGTGCGGCCCGGGGCGGTCACCGCCTTTGTCGGGCCGAACGGGGCCGGGAAGTCGACGGTGCTGCGCATAGCGCTCGGCCTGGACTCGGCGGACAGCGGCTCGGTGCTGATCCAGGGTCGGCCCTACCGGCTGCTCGACGCGCCGGCCCGGCGGGTCGGTGCACTGCTCGACGCGGGCGCGGCGCATCCGGCGCAGACCGGCCGGATGCACCTGCGGGTCCTGGCGCGAGCCGCGGCGCTGCCGCCGGAGCGGGTCGGCCGGGTGTTGGCACAGGTCGGGCTGGAGTCGGCGGCGGGCAAGCGGGTGCGCACCTATTCGCTGGGCATGCGGCAGCGGCTCGGCGTCGCGGCGGCGCTGCTCGGCGAGCCGGACGTGCTGATCCTGGACGAGCCGACGAACGGCCTCGACCCGGAGGGCATCCGCTGGTTCCAGAACCTGCTGCGCTCGTACGCGGCGGCGGGCCGGGCGGTGCTCATCTCCTCGCACCACATGAGCGAGCTGGAGCAGACCGCGGACCGGGTCGTGGTGATCGCCGCGGGCCGGATCGTGGCCGACGCGGAACTGAGCGAGCTGATACACGGGCCGGGTGCGCCGACGATGCGCGTTGAGACACCTGATGCGGCGGCGCTCGAGGCAGCCGTCGCAGAGGCGGGCGGCAGCAGCGGTCTGGCAGGGGACGTAGGCCGGGGCATGGGCGGGCAGGATGGCGGAGGCACGGACGGTCCGGCGGCGTTCGTGGATGTCCGCGGAGTGAGCCGGACGGCTCTCGCAGAGCTGTTCCTGCAGGCGCGGATCAGGGTGCTGGGACTCGCGCCGGTGCGCACCTCTCTTCAGGACGCGTACGCCGGATTGACCGCCGACCTGGAGCAGTACCGCTCTTCCGAGGGCGAGCCGTCCGATCCATCGGGCTTGCCGCAGGACTATCGGTACGCCGCCCGGACGACCGATGCGGAAAGCGTCCGTTCGACCGAAGGAGCGACGTGGCAATGACGACGGCGACTGCGCCGCCGGACCGGCACACCTTGCCGGATCCCGGCACGCGCGCGGCTTTCCGCTCCGAACTGCTGAAGCTGCGCTCCGTACCCTCGGTCGGAATCATGCTCGTGGTAGCGGTCGCGCTCGCCGCGTTGCTCAGCCTGCTCAACGCGCAAGAACAGTCCCATGCGGGCGGGACCTACGCTCCCGGCGGCCAGGGCACCGACGGCAGTCTGAACACGATGGTCTTAGCCGCCCGGCTCGACCCGACCGGCACCGTACTTTCCGGCACCGTCGTGGGCGCCATGCTGTTCGCCGCCTTCGGGGCGATCGCCGGAGCGCTTGAATACACCAGCGGGATGATCCGCATCTCGCTCGCCGCGGTGCCGCGCCGCACCCGCTTCTTCCTGTGCAAGGCCGCCGCCGTCGCCACCACCGCCGCCACAGCGGCAGCCGCGTGCACCCTCGCCTGCTTCCTGATCGGTGAGGCCTTCTTCAGCGGCCAACCGCAGGCCTCGGCCGGGCTCACCTCGCCCGGCGTGCCGATGCACCTGGCCGGCGCGGTCGTCTGCCTGGTCGGCTGGACCATGATCGGGTTCGCCTTCGGGATGCTGCTGCGCAGCACCGCTCTCGGCGTGACCATGTGCTTCGTGCTCTACATCGCCGCGCCGTTGGTGGCCGAGATCATCGACCCGAACGTGGCGAACGAGGTCACGCCGACCCAGACCGGCCAGGCGCTGTGGATGTATCACAGCCAGCTGAATCCGGACATCGCACCGTTCGGCCTCGCCCTCGCGGTGTTCCTCGCCTACGTGGTCGTGCTCGCCGCCGCGGCCTACCTCCGCGTCGGCCACACCGACGCCTGACCAGCGTCCAAGGAGCCTGATAGGCGGTTTGCGCCGCCCGGGAGGTGTCGTCAGGTACACCCCGCACTGGGGTGGTGGGTCCATCGCGGGTCGCAGGGTTCCTCCATAGCGTGGCCATCACATCGCTGTCGCGGTGTGACTGCCGATACGCGGGGAGACAACTCATGCGGACCAGAAACCCACGTCGACTAGGTGCCGCAGTACTCGCCGGCGCGGTGGCCGCGCTTGCGTGTGCGCCGGTGGCACAGGCGGCCGCGGCCAGGACGAGCTCGTTGCAGGGCGAGGTGAACGCGATCAAGGCCACCGGCAACGTCGCAGTCGTGGCCGAGATGACCGGTCCACGCGGCCACAGCTTCGCCACCGCCGGGTTGGCCGACGCCGCCACCGGTGCGCCCGCACAGTCCTACGACTCCTTCCGGATCGGCAGCGCCACCAAGACCTTTGTGGCCACGGTGCTGCTCCAGCTGGTCGGCGAGCGAAGGGTGTCGCTGGACGACACCGTCGAGCACTGGCTGCCGGGCGTGGTGTCCGGCAACGGCAACGACGGCAGCAAGATCACCATCCGTGAACTGCTGCAGCACACCAGCGGGATCTACAACTACCTCGCCGACCTGCCCGCGGTCGCCTCGACGGCGGGCTACCTCGCCAACCGCTTCACCACCTACACCCCGGCACAACTGGTCGCCCTCGCCATGCAGCACGCGCCGGACTTCGCCCCCGGCGCCGAGTGGGAGTACTCGAACACCAACTACATCCTGGCCGGCATGATCATCAACCGGGTCACCGGGCACAGCTGGCAGGAGGAGGTCAACGCGCGCATCATCCGGCCCCTCGGGCTGCGGCACACGATCACCCCGGGCACCGACCCGTCCATCCCCGGCCCGCACCTGCACGGCTACTCCAACTTCGGCTCCGGCCCGACGATCGACGTCACCTTGTTCAACCCGACCGCGGCCGACGCCGCCGGGGAGATCAGCAGCACTACCGCAGACCTGACCACCTTCTACAGCGCACTGATGCGCGGTCGGCTGCTCGCCCCGGCCCAGCTGGCCGCAATGGAGACGACCGTGTCGGCCCCCATCTGGCCCGGCGCGCGCTACGGCCTGGGTCTCATGTGGGTGCCGCTGTCCTGCGGAGGCGGCTACTTCGGCCACGCCGGCGGTGTTCCCGGCTACACCACCCGCGACGGCGTGACCCCCGACGGCCGACGAGTCGCCGTCGTGGAGCGCACCGGCGACGGCGACGCCCCCGCCTCGGGCAGCGAGCAGACCACGGAGGCACTGATCGACGCGCAGCTGTGCCAGTCCGCCCCCAGGTAGCCACCGGCCGGACCGGACCGCCGGGTCCGTGTCGGAATCCGTGCCGAATCTGGCGCCACTGCGACTGATCTTGCCGCTCATCTGCGACCTACCGTTGCTCATGTCACAGGTCCCCCGTGCTCGTGCGTGAAAGAGAAGCAGCTGTCGGAGTTCGCACGGACGGCACACAGCGTCTGCTGCCTCCGGCCACCGCAAGAGAGGAACGTGAGTGAACATCATCAGAAGCAGACGAGAGCATGCGGAAGCCGACCGCGCAGACGGCGTGGGTGCAGACGGCGTAGGCGCAGGAACTCTGGGCCGGCGCAGTGTCCTTGGCGGTCTCGCCGCCTTCCCCGCCCTGTACAGCATCGGGTCGGCCACCCCTGCTCTGGCCGCCACAGCGGCTCAGCCGGGCAGCGTTCCGAAGGCCACCGACGACTTGGCGCGCGGAGTGGAGCGGCGGTACCACGCCCCACTGCTCGCTGCGGGAACCCGTCTGGTGCTGCCGGCGGGCATCAAGGCCGTGCCCATCCAGGATTACTACAGTCGTCCGCACACCGCGTCGACCCAGTCCTCATGGCCGCTCGTGACTGCAACCGACGGCACCACGGTCGACGCGTCGGTCGTTCCCGAACGCGGCGCTCCCACCCGGATCGCGATGCTGAAGGGGTTCACCGAGGGCTGGTACGAGCTCATCCATGCGGGCGGAAGGTCCGACCGCGTGACGTGGGACGCCCGCAAGCTCCCGTTCCTGTTTCTCTACGGAGAGTTCGGCGCCACGAACGAGGCTCCCTTCCACAACCTGTTCTACACGCTCGCGCTGCAGCCGTATTCCAGCAATCCGTACTCCCGCAACACCTCGGCCAAGTAGGAGCGTCATGTCCCACCATTTTGACTACCCGACAGACGAAACGCTCGACATCACCGACGCGTACTGCTTCGCCGGGGCCGGTGACAGGCACGGCCCGCGCACGGTCTTCGGGGTCAACACCTCTCCGCTGAACGGCAACCCCTGGAATTCCACGGGCTATTACGAGCTCAAGATCGACACCGACGGCGACTACGTCGAGGACATCACGTTTCGCGCCACCTTCCCGATCGGCGCCGACGGCGCTCAGTATGTACAGGTGGAGCAGCTCACCGGCGCGGCGGCTACCAACCGCAAGGCCTCGGGCAGGATCATCACGCCTCCCAACGCCCCCGTCGGCGAGGTCGTCGAATGCCTCCACGGCATCAAGCTCTTCGCCGGTCCGCGCCGCGACCCGTTCTACAACTTCATCCCCCTGCCCGTCGCGACGACGAAGGCACTGGCGACGGGCACTTTCCCCGACCTTGAGGCGCTGCTTCCCGCCAGCGATTCCTTCGGGAACACCAGCGTCAGGTCCTATGTCCTCGAGGTGCCCGTGGAGATCACGGGCCGCGGCCGGGTGCACTTCTGGGCGACCACCGCGTACTTCGACACCGGGCACAACACCTGGGTCCAGCTCCAGCGCGCCGCGAAGCCCAACATGACCACCTTCTTCGACTTCGCCGGCGGCTCGGCCAAGGTTGCCGACTACAACGCCAGCGCCCCCACGATCGACCTCGTGGGCAGGCCCGCCCACCCCGCGACCGATCCCGCCTCGGGAATCTGGGGCCAGGTGCGGGACGACATCGCAGCGGTCGTCGAGGCCGGCGGAACGTACGGCCAGCCTCCCCACCGCTTCCCCACCGCACGGGCTTACGGAGCGTGGGCGGCAGACAAGCTGCTCCCGAACGTCCTCAAGTTCACACCCGGCACCGTCGCCTTCTGGGACCCCTGGTGCGACGTCCAGAACGGCAAGGGACTGAGCGAGGACATCGCGTCCAACATCATCAAGATGGTCGTGAACCAGGACTTCTCCTCGGGGCTCGAGCCGGGGCCGCTGCTCGACCACTTCCCCTATGTCTCCCCGCCGCCGCCGGCCGGCTGACCCGGGCGCCCCGTTCCGGGCCGGGACCGGGGCTCAACGGCTGACGGTCGCGCCGGCGGGTAGCAGCACGAGCTTGCCCCGGGCGTGGCCGCTCTGGCTGATCTCAAGCGCGGTGCGCCAGTGGTCGAGCGGGAAGGTGCGCGCGACCGGGACGGTGAACCGGCCGTCGGCGGCGCGCTGGGCGTACTCGCCGAGCACGTCGTAGCACAACGCACGGGGCTGATCCTCGTCGAAGCTGGTACGGACCTTGAGTTCGGCGGCGGCGGCGGAATCGCTGACGGTGAGCACGCGGCGAGGATCACCACCCGCGATCCGGACGAGCGCGGGCAGCACGCCGCTGGCCGGTGCGGTGTCCAGGACCAGGTCCACCGGTCCGCCGGCCGCCTGCTCGACCCGCTCGACCATCCCGTCTCCGTAGGCGGTCACCGTAATACCCAGCGCACGGAGGCGTTCGGCGTAGGTGTCACCGGCGGTGGCGAGCACGCGCGCGCCGCGTATCAGGCCGATTTGCGCGGCGGCGAATCCGACCGTCGTCCCGGCGCCGTTCACCAGCAGCGTGTGCCCGGCCGCGACGCGCAGGCCCTCGAGGCTCCGGTACGCGGTCTCGACCGCCATCGGCAGCGCGGCCGCCGCGATGAGGTCGAGTCCGGCGGGCATGCGGGCCCAGTGGTTCATGATCGCGAGATCGGCTGCGCCGGCACTGTATCCGCCGGCGTAGTCGGCGCTGCCCAGGACGCGGTCGCCGACGGCGATGTCGGTGACGCCCTCGCCGACCGCGTCAACGGTTCCCGACACCTCGAGGCCGATACCGCGTGGCAGCTTGCCGGGGAACAGCCCACGGCACAGGGCCCAGTCGGCCGGGTTCAGCCCGCATGCGTGCACGACCACCCGGATGCGACCGGGACCGGGGCTCGGCACGGCGACCTGCTCCATCCGCAGCACGTCGGCTGCCTCTCCGTACTCGTGGAAGCGGACTGCGTTCATGGTGGCGGTGGCGGTGGTGGTCGTGACGGGGCCGGCGGAGGCGTGATCACCCATGCTTTTTTGCTCCAAACAGTGCTCTCGGAAGCCGGTGGGGCACCGGCTGGTGACGTACGTGGCGGCCCGTGCGGAAACGAGCCGGTTCGTAGCGACAGTCTCTGTCGCTACCGGCTCAGGCTAGCACGTAGCGTCAGTAACTGTCGCTACGAGGTTCACGGTCACGCGGCCGCCCGTCGCGCGAGGCCGGCCACCACTGCGCGCACGCTCTTAATGTCAGCATCTGTCACTACCGGCTTATACTGGCGAGATGCCCCGCGATGGAGGACCGGCGCGCCTGCGCCTTCGGCAAGCAGCCCTCGACCTCTACGAGCAACGCGGCTACGACCAGGTCACCACCGCCGAGATCGCGGCCCGGGCCGGCGTCACCGAGCGCACGTTCTACCGGCACTTCGCCGACAAGCGCGAGGTCCTCTTCGAGGGCGAAGCAGCCCTGCGCGACATCCTGGTCACCGGCGTGGCCGACGCGCCCCGAACCCTCGCGCCGCTCCCCACGCTGCTGTGGTCCTTCCGCTCCGCCGTGTCTCTGCTCGAAGGCAACCGACGCGTCTCCGAACCGCTGCAACGCGTCATCGCCGCCACCCCGGCCCTCCGCGAGCGGCAGCAAGCGAAGACCGCCATCCTGACCGAGGCGCTGGCCACCGCGCTCCGAGACCGCGGCACCCCCGAATCAACGGCCGCACTGACAGCCCAGATCGGCATGGCCGTCTTCAGTCACGTCGCCGCCGCCTGGTTCCTGCACCCCGACAAGAGCCTCGACAAGCTCCTGTCCGACACCGTCGAAGACCTACGCACGCTCACCGCACCCCTGGCCACCTATGGACCCGAGCAGCACGCGGACGTCGAGGTCCCCCGCGCGACCGCCCCGGAACGGTAACGAGCAACCCTCAGCCCGCGCGATCGCCGTCAGGCCGGCATCTCCTCGTGCCAGGTATCGGGTCCCGGGTCGCCGCCGGCGGCCAGGGTCGCGAGTCGGGACACGTACCGTGTCCAGCCGAGGTCGTGCTGGCCCATGGCATCCGCTGGTAGCCCGGTGTGAACCAATCGAAGCCGGGTGCCGCCGTCCTCGGGCGTGAGCGTGATCGTGACGACGCTGCTGCCGGGCGGCACGCCGTAGTTGGCCTCCCAGCCGAAGGTGTAGGAGACCTGCCTGGGCGGGTCCACCACCAGGTACTCGCCGATCACGGTGGCCTCGTCGTCGACCACGCACCGGTACGCCCCGCCGGGCCGCGGGTCGGCCCGGACCTCGCGGCCCATCCACCGCTCGTGCTTGTCGGGATCGATCAGGTAGGCGAAGACGACCTCCGGCGCCGCGGCGATATGGATGTCGTGTTCGACGCGGTCGTCGACGATCATGGCTGCTCCTGTCTCTCGATATCCGCCTTGAGCCGGGTCAGGGCGCTGGTCCAGAACCCGTCGATGAATTCCCGTACGTCGGCCAGCCCCTCGGGGCGGGCCCGGTACAGCCGACGGGTGCCCTCTCGCCGCTCGGAGACCAGGCCGGCCAGCTTGAGCACGGTCAGGTGCTGCGATATGGCCGGACGGGTCACCTCGAAACTGGCGGCGATCTGCCCGGCGGCGAGTTCCCGAGCCCGGATGAGCTCGAGGATCTGTCGCCGCCTCGGATCGGCCAGCGCGCGCAGTTGCTCGTCCACAGGTTGAATGTTAGCTTCGGCTTACGTAAGCATCAACTAACCTTCTTCAGGAGGCGGCCATGGCGCGCATCGTGTTCGAAGTGGAGATCGCCGCGGACCCCAAGGCGATCGTCGAGGCCCTCGACACCGCGACCGGGCTGCGGTCCTGGTGGACCGACAACGTCGAGTTCGCCGGCGGCGTCGGCTCCACCATGGTGCTCGGCTTCGACAAGGCGCCGCTGCCGTTCCACCTGCGGGTGGACGAGGTCGGCGCCGATCTGGTGCGCTGGGCGAACGTCGGGGACTTCCCGCCGCACTGGGCCGGCACCGAGGTGATCTGGACCCTGACACCGCAGGAAGGCGGCACCCTCGTGCACTTCGCCCACGACGGCTTCGCGGACGACGACGGCGGATTCCCCATGGCCGCCTACACCTGGGGCGAACTGCTGGGCTACCTCAAGCGCCACCTGGAGAACGGCGCCAACACGCCGCTGTTCCAGCGCGGCTGAGCATGCCGGATTGAGAATGGCGCCCACCCCGCCGGCCCCACGCCCCCGCCGCAGTTTCGGGCGTTGAGTCGATGCTCGCGGGCTCCATGTGAGGCGGATGACGCGTTTGCCGAATCCGCCGCCGGTTTCGAGTGAGCGGTGCGCCGCCGCGCGGGCGGGAGAAACTGGGCGGTGGGTGCCGACCCGGCACGACGGCGCGCCTGAGGGTCAGGCGCGCTTCGTGCGGGACTCGATGTGGTCGAGCATCGTGTCCAGCGCCACTTCCAGGGGCTTGACCCGGCGCTGCAGCTGGGTGAGCAGCAGGCCGCCCTGGAGCGCGGCGAGGGTGGCGAGCGCGAGTTCGTCCGGGTCGCCGTCGAGCTCGCCGCGGGCGTGCATGGCCCGTAGGCCGTCGCGGATGGCGGTCTCCCAACGCAGGAAGCCCGAGGCTACTGCCATGCGCGCCTCCGGGTTGCTCTCGGCGACCTCGCTGCCGATCGAGCCGATCGGGCAGCCGCCGCGGCACTGCAGGCGGCGCTGGAACTCCACCAGCACGTCGCGCCACTGTCGCAGGCCGCTGATCGTGTCCAGCCGGTCGAAGTGCGGGCGCTGCATGTCCAGCACAGCCTCGGTCTGATAGTCGATCACGGCGAGCAGCAGCGCCTGCTTGTCGGCGAAGTAGTGGTAGATCTGCGAGCCGCTCACCCCGGCGGCGGCGCGGACCTCCTCCAGGGTGGCCTCGGTCACGCCCTGCTCGTACATCAGCTGTGCGGCTGCGGCCACGATCCGCAGGCGGGTCTGCTCGCCCTTGCGGGTCAGCTGTTTGGCGGACGGCGCCCGTGTCTCGGTACCCATGTCCGCCAGCCTAGCCGATTCTGGATTGGACAACCCAATTTCTGGCCAGGACTCTGGGTCATGCAACCCATTCTGGCCGCACGGCGCGGCCGACTCCTGGAAGGCGTGACGCATGGAACTCACCGGCAAGCTCGCCCTGGTCACCGGCTCCACCGGCGGCATCGGCGGCGAGACGGCCCGGCTGCTGGCCTCGGCCGGCGCCGAGGTCGTCGTCTCGGGCCGCAATGCCGAACGCGGCGCGGCGACGGTGCGCTCGATCACCGAGAACGGCGGCGCGGCGCGGTTCGTGGCGGCCGACCTGACCGACCTGGCCTCGCTGCGCCACCTGGCCGAGCAGGCGGGCGACGTGGACATCCTGGTCAACAACGCCGCTATCTTCCCCGTCGCGCCGACCGTGGCGCAGGACCCCGAGTCCTTCGACACGGTGCTCGCGGCCAACGTGCGGGCCCCGTACTTCCTGACGGCGGCGCTGGCGCCCGCCATGGTGGCCAAGGGCTCCGGCAGCATCGTCAACATCAGCACCATGGCGGCCCGTATCGGCATGCCCGGCCTGTCCGTCTACAGCGCCACCAAGGCCGCGCTCGAGTCGCTCACGCGCACCTGGGCGGCCGAGTTCAGCCCGGCGGGCGTGCGGGTGAACACCGTCGCCCCCGGCCCGACCCGCACCGACATGGTGCTCGCCACGATGGGCGAGGAGGGCGCCGGGCAGGTTGGCAAGACCACGCTGCTCGGTCGGCTCGCGAACCCGCGGGAGATCGCCGAGGTGGTCTACTTCCTCGCCTCCGACCGCGCGAGCTATCTCACCGGGGCCACGATCGCGGTAGACGCCGGCCGCACCGCGGTTTAGGTTCCACCACCTCGCGTACGGACCTGCACGGTCTGACGCCGTGTGCTCGCGGGTCGAGGCTTTGCGAGCACACGGCGGGCGACCGGCTATCGGCTAGCAGCCCTACCTGCCTACGGGGCGCCGGTGTCAGGAGGCGACGATGCCTTCGCCGCCGACGCCGCCGGGCACGGTGACGGACCCGATCGCGGTGAGCGAGCCGTCGGGGCTGATCCGGAACGCGTCCACTATGCCCTTGGCGCCGGTCTGCACGTAGAGGTAGCCGTGGTCGGAGGAGACGCTGGCGTCGACGGTGCCGGGGTCGGTGGCGGTGTTGCCGAGCGCGCTCAGGGTGCTGTGACGCTCCCGGTAGCCGGACAGGCTGGCGCTGCCGGCGTTGGAGGTGAAGAACCTGGTGCCGTCGGCGGCCAGCCAGCAGGTTGCCGCCTGCCCGGTCGCGACCTGCTGCACCGTGGTCAGCGTGCCGTCGCGGCCGATGGCGAACGAGGCCAGGGCGCTGGGTCCGGCCTCGGCGACCAGCAGGTGTCCCGCGTGGTCGAAGGCGACGGCGAAGGGCACCGCGTTCGGCTCGGCGTTGACCACGGGGGCGGCGGACAGGCCGCCGCGCCGGTCGACGGCGAACACGTCGATGTCGTTTCCGTTGGCCTTGGTGGTCACGACCAGCTGCTTGCCGTCCGGGGTGAACGCGACCTGTCCGGGGGTGTGCGTGAACTCGGGGGTCAGCGTCGGGTCCAGGCCAAGGGCGCGGTGCCAGGCCGGGACGGGAAGCAGCGAGCCGCCGACGCGCAGGAAGCCCTGCACCGAGCCGCCGTCGCGGGCGTTGAGGACGTAGACGAGGTTGTCGTGCACGGTGATGCTGACCGGGAACGTGCCGCCGGAGGAGACGACCTGGGTGCGCTGGAGGCGGTCGCCGTGTACTGCGAAGACGGTGATCGTGTCGCTGCCGGCGTTGACCGCGTAGAGCAGGCCGTGGGCCTGGTCGTACGCGAGGGAGCCCTGCGAGGCGAGGTGGTCGACCGCCGAACCGGTCAAGACGCCGCCCAGACCGCCGGTCGGGTACACGCCCGCCTGGCGCAGGCTGCCGTCGGAGGCGCGATCATAGGCGACGACGGTGTTGGCGGCAGTGTTGTCGCTCTGGACGAACACCGCCGCGTCGCTGCTCTTCGAGTTCTGCGATGCAGAGGCGGACGCGGGGGCGACGATCACGGCGGCTGCGACGGCCGACAGGCCGCCGATCGCGGCGAGACGGGCTGTGGAACGGGCTGCGGACTTCATGATTCTCCTGATGCGGAGTTCTTAGCGGACGACAGCTTCGCGTCGCCTGAGCCGCGGTTCCTTACCCCCGGCCGCGGCGATACGGGCATGCGTCACCGCTTCGTAAGAACCCGCGACGGCGCCTCGGACGCATCAGACCGCGGACGTCGCGCGGGCACGGTCCGACCGCCGTGCTGGATCAGAACGCTGAGTCGCGTACCGCCGCGAGCAGGCCCTCGAAGTCCTGCGCGCACGGGCCGCACGCCTCCAGGTGCGCCGAGACGCCCGCGTAGCGCTCGCGCGCCGCCTCGGGATCGGCGGCGGCCAGCTCCGCGTAGACGTGCAGCACCTCCATCGCCCCGTCGCAGCCGACGTCGCGCGGATCGATGCGCAGGAAGTGATCCAGTGCCGACCAGCCGTTCATGAGCGCCTCGCGGTGTCGTGGTCCAGATAACCGTTAGCGGTCAGAACGGCCCGCAGCTTACGTCTCGCGTCGAACAGAGCCTTGTAGACGGCGTTGCGGGTCGAGCCGAGCTCGACGACCAGGGCGTCGAGCGGGACGCCGTCGAGCACGAGCGCGACGAACACCCGCCGCTGGCGCTCGGTCAGCTCCGCGTTCACCGCGTTGCGCACCGCCGTGACCAGGTCCCGCCACTGCGACTGCTGCGCGGGTTCCAGGCCGATGCGGTCGGGCAGCCGGTCCCAGTCCTCGGCGCCCAGGGCGACCGGCGGGTTGCGCCAGTGGTGGCGGCCGATCTTCGTGGAGACCTCGAAGATGACGAACTTGTACGCCCAGGTGGTGAAGCGGCTCTCGCCGCGGAACGCGCCGAGCTTGGTCAGGATCGCCAGCATCGCGTCGGCGGCCGCCTGGTGGGCCAGGTCGTCGAGTTCGGGCCCGGAGATGCGCAGCTGCCCGCCGCGCCGGCGCATCTCGCCGAGCGCGATGCGCAACAGCACCTCGTGCAGCCGGGCGAGCGCCGCCTCCCGCGCTGCGCCGCTGTCGCCCAAGGCGCGCACCCACTCGGCAGACTCGGGATCCAGCCGAGGCGCACTGGGCGCGTCACCGTCCACCGCAGACTCCATCGACGCCATGGCGACGATTCTACGTACGCACCAGCCGAGGCCCGACGGACGGTTGCCGGACGGCCCGAGGTCCCGGATGGAGCTGCGCCCGGCCGCTCGCGGCCTGCGATTTGACCTTCGAGTCGTCTCGAAGGTCTACCGTCGGGGCATGGGCGCGATGCGGATCTCCCAACTGGCCGAGTCCTCCGGTGTTCCGGCCACGACGCTGCGGTTCTACGAGTCCGAGGGGCTGTTGCCGGCCGAGCGCACCCCCGCCGGCTACCGGGTCTACGGCCAGGACGCGGTCGAGCGCCTGGCGTTCATCGGCGCGGCCAAGCATCTCGGGCTGCCGCTCGGCGAGATCGCGCAGCTGCTCGAGGTCTGGCACAGCGGAGCCTGCGCCCAGGTCAAGGCCGACCTGCGCCCGCGCATCGCCGCCCGGCTGGCCGAGGCCGAGGCGCGCGGCGGCGAACTGGCGGCGTTCACCGCCTCGCTGCGCGCCGCCCTGCGGCACCTGGACGCGCTGCCGGACCGCGCCACGCGCTGCGATCCGCAGTGCGGCTTCCTGGCCCACGTCCCGGCCGCGGCGCGGCCCGTCGAGGTCGCGTTGTCCCCGGCCCGCCCGCCGCAGACGCAGCGGTGGCGCACCGCCCCGGTCGCCTGCACCCTCGACCCTGAGGAACTGCGCGGACGGGTCGAGCGCTGGAGCGAGGCCGTCGCGGGCGCGCAGCACGCCGCGATCGACGACGGGGTGCGCCTTACCCTGCCGGCCGAGCGGACCGTCGCGCTGGCGGCGCTGGCGGCGGCCGAGCAGCAGTGCTGCCCGTTCTTCGACTTCCGCCTGCACTTGGACGGCCCGCTGGTGCACCTCGAAGTACGGGCGCCCGCCGAGGCTGCGGAGCTGCTCGACCAGCTGTTCACCCCGGCCGCCTGACCCGCCACCCGCTCCCCGCCGCCGCGACCGAAGGACACCCACCGCCGTGCTCGTCTTGCGTTCCACCGCCCTGTTCGTGATCGCCGCCGTCTTCGAGATCGGCGGCTGCTGGCTGGTCTGGCAAGGGGCGCGCGAACATCGCGGCTGGTGGTGGACCGTCGCCGGAATCGCCGTGCTCGGCGCGTACGGCTTCGTCGCCACCAAGCAGCCCTCCGGCGATTTCGGGCGCATCCTGGCGGCCTACGGCGGGGTCTTCGTGGCCGGATCGCTGCTGTGGGGCTGGGCCTTCGACGGCTACCGCCCGGACCGTTTCGACCTGATCGGCGCCGCGATCTGCGTCCTCGGCATGGGCGTGATCATGTACGCCCCCCGCGGCCGCTGACCGGGGCCATCGATCGCGTCAGGCTGTGCCAGTGCCAGTGCCAGTGCCAGTGCCAGTGCCAGACCGGCTGTCGGCCGCGGCGGGCAGCCGTACCACGAACCGTGCGCCGTGGCCCGGCGCGCCGTGGGCGGAGATGGTGCCGCCGTGGCTCTCGACCACCTCCCGGACCAGCGCGAGGCCGAGGCCGAAGCGGTGCGTGTCGCTCTGCTCGCCCCGGGCGAAGCGCTCGAAGATGCGGGCGCCGTCGGCCGGGTCGAAGCCGGTACCGTCGTCGGACACGTCCAGCTCGACGGTGCGCCCGCCGTCCGCCGGGCGCAGTCTGAGCACGATGCGGCCGGTCGGCGGGGTGTGGCCGATCGCATTGTCGACGAGGGCTGAGATCATGCGGCGCAGCGGCGACTCGATCCCGTGCACCACGCCGTTGCCGTTGCCGTTGCCGTTGCCGTTGCCGTTCCCGTGTTCGGGTCCGGAGCCGTTCGCGCCTTCGGAGCCGAGGTCGAGGACGAGCGTGCGTTGGTCCGCCCGCAGCCGCTCCGCCTCGATCACCGAGCGGGCCAGCGCCGCCAGGTCGACGCGTTCGCGCCGGGCCGAGTCGGGGTGCAGGCTGGCCGACAGCAGCAGGTCGTCGACCACGTCGCCCAGCTCCCGCGCCCCGCGGATCAGCTGTTCGAGCTCGCTGACCACCTGCTCGGGCAGCTCCTCGCCCTGCCAGCGCAGGAGCAGCTGCGCGCGCGTATGGAGCCGGGTCAGCGGGGTGCGCAGCTCATGGCTGGCGTCGGCGACGAAGCGGCGCTGCCGGGCCAGCGCCTCGCCCAGCGGGGAGATCGAGCGGCGGGCAAGTCCGGCGCTGACCAACGCGACCGCGGCCAGGCCGACCGCCTCGGTCAGCAGCAGCGCGTTGAGCACGTGCCGCAGGTCGGCGCGTTCGTAGCGGGTGTCGAACACCACCTGGAGCACCCGTCCATCGGCTCGCTCGGTCAGCACGCTGTACACGGTGCCGTTCGCGGACAGCGAGCTGGTCACCGCGCGTCCGTCGGCCGGGGCGCTGCTCATGGCCCCGAGCACCGGAAATCCGGCCGGGGCCGACACCGGCCGGACGGTCTGGCCGCCCTGCAGGGAGAACATCCACTCGCACAACGTGCCGTCTCCGGGCTTGCCGTGCCCGATCTCGTAGTTCATCCAATTACTGATATCGGTCTGCTGTTCATGGAGCACGATGCGGTACACGCAGGCGCCGAGCCCTGCGACGGCTAGCGTGAGCGCGGCGGCGATCTGCAGGGCGAGCGCCACCCGGGCACGGCGCAGCATGCGCCGCTCCGGCGCGGCGCGACCCTCGCCGATCACGACAGCCCGATCTGGTAACCGAAGCCGCGCACCGTCCTGACCACCTGCCGCCCCAGTTTCCGGCGCAGGTAGTACACGTACGTGTCCACGATCGACTCCGTCTCGGCGTCCGCGAAGACGCGCTCGCGCAACTGCTCCCGCGAGTGCACCGTCCGGGGCCGGGAGGCCAGCGCGAACAGCAGGTGGAACTCGCGGGGCGAGAGCGCCACCCGCCGCCCGTCCGGCAGGGCGACGTCGCGCAGCCCGACATCGAGCAGCCCGACGCCCAGCGGGAGCACTGCCGCCTCGTCGCTGAACCGGCGGCTGAGCGCCCTGACCCGGGCGAGCAGCTCGTCCAGCTCGAAGGGCTTGGCCAGGTAGTCGTCGGCGCCCGCGTCCAGGCCGCGGACCAGCTCGGCCCGCCCGCCCAGCGCCGTCAGGACCAACATCCGCGCGGCCACCGCCCGGCGCCGCAGCCGGGTCACCAGGTCGAGGCCGTCGAGGGCCGGAAGCCGGCGGTCGATGATCATCACCCGATAGTCCCGGCTGAGGCCCAGGTGCAGGCCGCGCTGGCCGTCGTGCGCGACGTCGACCGCGTATCCCTCGTGGTCGAACAGGTCGGCGAGCATCGCCGCGAGCTCGGCGTCATCCTCGACGACGAGCAGCCGGGCGGCCGCCCGGTCCGAACCCTCTTCGAGCATTGCCGGGAATTATCGCACGCCCGTTTGTCGCAAGGCCCTCCGGACATCGCCCCACCCTCTTACGGCGCAGCCCCGGCCGAGGCCCCCGCCGCGGCGGGCACCGGGGCGACCGCGGACGAACGCCGGTCGATCAGGGTCAGCAGCGGCGCGGTCATCAGGGTCGTGACGATCGCGACGAGGACCAGGGCGGTGAACAACGCATTGTTGACGATGCCCGCCGCCAGGCCCACGTTGAGCGCGATCAGCTGCATCAGCCCGCGCGCGTTCATCAGCGCGCCGAGCCGGGCGGCCGTTTCGGGCGGCTCGCCGCGCAGCCGGGCGGCCAGCCAGCAGGCCCCGAACTTGCCCACCACCGCGGCCACGATCGCGGTCAGCGAGAACAGCAGCAGCGCCGGATCGCCGAGCAGGCTGAAGCGGGTGTTCAGGCCCGAGTAGGTGAAGAACATCGGTAGGAAGAGGATCCGGGTGTTGAAACTGGCCGTCGTCACGGTGCGCTCGGCGACCGGGCCGGCGGGCATCGCCATCCCGACGCAGAACGCGCCGAACACCGCGTAGAGCCCGATCTCGTCGGTGAACCAGGCCGCTGCGAACAGGATGACGGCGACGGTGAGCAGCCGCGTCTCGTCGGTCAGCGACGGGTGCCGCATGGCCGCGTCCAGCACCCGGCGCAGGACGAGCAGGGCCACCAACCCGAACAGCAGCGCCCCGCCGACCGCGACGAAGATCGGCCTCGCCCGGCCGGAGGCGACGCTGAGCACTCCGGCCAGCAGGATCCACGCCACCACGTCGTCGAGCGCGCCGCTGGCCAGCGCCAGCGAGCCGTAGCGGGTCCCGGCCAGGCCGCGCTCGGTGATGATCCGGGCCAGCATGGGGAAGGCGGTGATCGCCAGGGCGACGCCGACGAAGGCCGCGGTCACCGCGGTCGAGACCCCGGGGACGAAGACGCGGACCCGCCCGTGCACGGCGAGGGTGAGCGCCACCCCGAGCACGAGCGGGGCGGAGACGCCGGCCGCGGAGACCGCCGCGGCGGTGCGCCCGACGCCGCGGTGCAGCTGGGACTTGAACTCGTGTCCGGCCTGGAACATGAAGGCGACCAGGCCGATCTGCCCGGCCACGTAGAGCAGCGGCTTGAGCGCGGCGGGGAACAGCTCGTTCTCCAGGCGCGGGGCCAGCAGGCCGAGCAGCGAGGGGCCGAGCAGCACTCCGGCGATCATCTCGCCGACCACCGGCGGCTGGCCGATCCGGCGGATCGCCCAGCCGACCAGCCGGCAGAACAGCAGGATCGCGGCGACCGCGATGAAGAAGCGCGGGGCGAGTGCGGTGGGGGTCATCGCCCGGCCTCCTGGGCAGCGAAGTAGGTCTGGCACAGGTGCTGGCGGCGGGCGTCCCAGACCATGTAGGTACCGAGGACGAGCTGGACGACGCTGCGCCACACGTCCTCCCAGCGGTCGCGGATCCGCAGCAGGGCGAGCCGCGCCGCGGGGCGGGCCGGTGAAGCGGCCTCGCGTGGCGTGAGCAGGCACGGACCGCGGTTGGGCAGCGACCGGGTGTGTCCCGCCGAGGTGGCCAGGGCGTAGCGGCGCAGCACCTCGGCGGCGGCCACCCGCATGGTCAGCGGGGCGATGCCGCGGGCCGGGCAGGGCCGGTTCGCGCTGACGCCGAACGGGATGTGGTGGAGCTGCCCGGCATCCTCGCGCAGCCAGCGCTCGGGATCGAAGTGCTCTGCGTCGGCCGGGCCGGAGTGCTGGAAGGCGGGATAGTTGAACAGCAGCACCGAGCCGCCGGGGACGACCGCCGAGCCGAGCGCGATGTCGCTGGAGGTGATCCGGTGCGCGACGCCGAAGAGCGGGTACACCCGCAGGGTCTCGTCGATGACCCGGTCCAGGAATTCAGTGTCCTGCGGAGTGTCGCGCAGCCGCTCTTGCAGCTGCGGGCGGGCGGCGATCACCATCAGCAGGTGCGCCATCGCCTCGGACATCTGAACGACCGCGGTGTTGAAGTACGTGCCCTGGAGGTAGTAGGCCTGCTCCTGCTCGGTGAGCGCGCCGGGCAGCCCGTCGGGGACGCGGCCGGCCCGGATGCGGTCGAGCAGGTAGCGGGTCAGCCGGTCCCGCCGCGCCATGTGCCGCAGCCGCGTGCATTTCAGGGCGCTGACGACGTCGTCCGCGTTCGCCGCGATCAGGGCGCGTACGTGCGCCGGGCAGGGCTCGCCGAAGACCAGCTCGAAGTAGACCGCGGCCCAGACCGGCATCATCAGGTCGCGCAGCCGGACCGGACGGTTGCGACGGACACGGGTGCGGTCACGCGCGCCGAGCTCGTCCAGGCTCTCGCCGACGCAGCGGGCTACCAGCGCCTCCCATTCGTCCTTGCGCAGCCGGGTCAGCATCCGGCGGGTCGTGCGGGCCACCTCGTCGTAGCGCGGCCCCGGTTCCAGGTGCTCCTGGTGCACCTCGGGTCCGGGCGCGAGCCAGTACCAGAACAGGTCCGACAGGGCGGCCCCGCGGCTGCGGCCGTCGGCCGCCGGGTGCGCGTAGAGCCGCCGGAACTCCTCGACGCCGAACTCCCCGCCGGGCACCTGGACGCCCTCGTCGCCGTTGATGAGGGCGAATATGCGTACCCTGAGTGCGACCACGGTGCCGGGCAGCCAGTAGGGCAGGCTCGCCAGCACGGCCGCGGCGAGGGCGAGCGAGTACCAGAGCGCCGGGGTCATCGCCGGTCCGCCGGGGCCGGGCGCACCAGGTCGCGGGTCAGTTCCGCCAGGCCGCCCGCGCCGCACAGCGCGAGGGTGTGGTCGAACTCCTCGCGCAGGATCTCCAGCACCCGGCCCACGCCGCGCTCGCCGTCGGCGGCCAGGCCCCACACGATCGGCCGGCCCACGCCCACGGCCGCCGCGCCCAGCGCGATCGCCTTGGCCACGTCGGTGCCGCGGCGCACCCCGCCGTCCAGCAGGACCGGTATCGCGCCGCCGACCGCCTCGACCATCTCGGGCAGCAGATCGATCGTGGCGGGCGCGGTGTCCAGCTGGCGGCCGCCGTGGTTGGAGAGCAGCAGGCCGTCCACGCCGTGCGCCAGCGCGATCTTCGCGTCCTCGGGATGCAGGACGCCCTTGAGCAGGATCGGCAGCGAGGTCTCGGCCCGCAGCATGTCCACGTGCTCCCAGGACAGCGCCGGGGACATCGCGATCTGCCGCACGCTGCCAGGTTCGTCGCCGCGCAGGTTGCGCAGGTTCTCGCAGTACATCCCGGCGGGCAGGTCGGTGAAGCCGTTGCGCTTGTTGCGGTCGTGCACGCCGAGCACCGGCGAGTCGACGGTCACCACGAGCGCGCTGCACCCGGCCGTGGTCGCCCTGCGCACCAGCGCCGTGGTGTCCTCCGGGTCGGGCTGGATGTAGAGCTGGAACCACAGCGCCGGATCGCGTCCGGGCACGGCCTCACGCGCCGCGGCCGCCACGTCCCGCACGTCGACGGTGCTCGCCATGCTCACGATCATGATCGTGTCGGCCCGGGCCGCGGCGCGGGCGGTGGCCGCCTCGCCGGCCGGGTCGGCGAGCTTGTGGAAGGCGGTCGGCGAGATCAGGACCGGCATCGAGGCGTGCGAGCCGAACAGCGTGACGTCCAGCTCCCGCTTGGCCCGCCCGCGCAGCACCCGTGGCAGCAGGCTGAGCTGCTGGAACGCCGTCTCGTTGGCGCGCACGGTGATCTCGTCACGCGCCCCGCCGGCCACGTAGTCGTAGTGCACGGGGTCGAGCCGGACGCGGGCCGCGGCCTCGAAGTCGCGCAGCGTCAGCGGTTCGGCGGACTCCCGCTCGGGCAGCTCCGTCCCCGGGTTCATCGGCCCGCCCCGGTCAGGGCCCGGATCTGCTCGAAGAAGGCGGTGAGCGGATCGCGGTGCGCCTGCGGCCTGTTCCACTCGTTCTCGAGGTTCTCCGCGACGTGGTGGACGGCGACCTGCTCGCCGTCGCGGTAGAGCCGGATCACCGGGTGCAGGTACGCCGCGTCGTGGGCCTCGGCGGCCCGGTCCTGGCCGGGTCGGCGCACGGTGATGTCGAAGGGGTCCACCTTGTCGTGGTCGGGGCCGTACTCCAGGGTGACGGCCACCAGGTCCGCGTCGTCGGTCAGCCCGCCCTCACGCGCGTACGCGACCGGAACCTCCTCGTAGTACCGCGCGCTGCGCCCGTCCCGCGGCAGCACCAGCACGTCCGCGAGCACGCCGAACTGCTGCCACAGCGCCGAACTGCGGTTGACCCGCTCCAGCACGGCCGAGGTCAGGTCCGCCGCCTTGTCCGGGACCTCGCGGTACGGCCAGGGCACGGCGTGGTCGCGCTGCTCGAGGATGTGGTGCAGGGCCCGTACCGTGTAGCGGAAACCGTGGATGAACCCGGTGGTCGACTTCTTGAATTCGCGTTGCTGCATCAGCGTTCCGGCGAAGTAGAGCCCTGGCACGTTCACCGACTCGTGCGCCGAGGTCTGCTCCGGGAAGCGGTCCCTGATGGCCAGCCGGGGCCGGCAGCCCTCGGCGAAGGGCGAGGCGTCGAAGCGGAACCCGGTGCACCCGAGCACCCGGTCGTAGTACAGCTCCTTGACCACCTCGTCGGCGCGCGCGAACGCGAAGCGCACCAGGTAGCCGCCGCCTTCCACCGGTTCGATGCTGCAAACGCTGCCGTCGAGCACGGCGTTCTGCGACTTGAGCTGGTAGGTGTCCAGGAAGTTGTTGTTCACCGCGCGCAGGTGGCCCACGTAGTGGCTCTGCCAGGCCAGCCGGATCGAACTCGGACCGGCCACGTGGACGACCGCCGCGGTCTCGACGAGTCCGTCGGCGGTCTCGAACGCGGAGTTGCCCTTGCCGAGAATCAGCACCCGCTGATCGGTGTAGTCGGAGGGGTCGGTCGACATGGAGCCGTACTGCTCGGCGTGCTCGATGCCGGGGATCTCGGGGATGTAGGGCTTGGACACGCCGGTCGCCATGACGAGACGGTGCGCGCGGTACTCGCCGCCGTCCTGGTCCGTCGCGACGAAGTCGCCCTGCGGTCCGTCCCGGTCGATGCGCTCGACGCGCGTGTCGAAGCGGATCGGCAGCTCGAAGGCCGCGGCGAAGTCGGCCAGGTAGCGGGACAGGTCGTCGGCGGCCGGGAAGTAGCGCGGGCTGTACCGGGTGAACAGCAGGTCCGGGTCCGGCGAGAGCAGGGAGTTCCAGTCCATCCGCAGGTTCAGCTCGGGATCGGTGCTGCCGGTGTGCGGCTTGTTGATCGAGATGAGCTTGCGGTGCCGGGGAAAGGTGGCGAAGAAGGCGCCGGGCGCGCCGGCCGCCTCGAGGATCAGGAAGTCGCGGGAGGCGGAGCCCAGCAGCTGGCCGAGTTGCAGGCCCGCCGGTCCGGCCCCGATGACGAGGTAGTCGTAGACGTGTTCGGGCACTGCGGCCTCCAGGTACGTCATGGCTCACTTACAGGACGCTGCGACAACAGCATCGCCAGCGAATCTCAGAGGAAGCTCAGAACCGCCGCCCGTGCCGGGAGGCGCCGATGCCGTCGAACGCTGCCGCCCCGGAAACGGCGTCACGAGCGGAGTCGGTGCGCACCACGAGCTGCGCTGCCGGGGCCGCGCCGGGTTCCCGGCGGGCATTTCTGCCGCGGGGGTGTCAATCTGGGCTGGGCCCGTTCGTAGTGAGATGAACAGCGGGACGTGCCCGCCCGCCAACGAAGGAGGCCCACCATGGCGAAGTACCTGTTGTCGGTGCACAGCGTCGAGGGCGAGGTCCAGGAGCCGATGACCGAGGAGGAGATGCAGCAGTCCTACAAGCGGGTCATGGCCTTCCAGGACGAGATGAAGTCGGCCGGTGCCTGGATCTTCGGCGGCCGGCTGACCGCACCCGACACCGCGACCGTCGTGCGAAAGGACGGCAGCGAAATGCTGACCACCGACGGACCCTTCGCCGAATCGCGCGAGCACCTCGGCGGCTTCTACCTCATCGAGGTCGACGACCTGGACGCCGCGCTGGGCTGGGCGTCGAAGGTCGTCGACCTGATCGGTCGGCCGATCGAGGTCCGGGCGTTCTGGGACGAACCCGGGGCCTGAAGCGGGTGCCCGACCCCGAGAGCGCGCCCCGAGTCGGCCAGGTCGAGGTCGGCCGGATCTTCCGCGAGGAGTCCGGCCGCTCGGTGGCCGCCCTGGTCCGCGTGTTCGGCGACCTCGACCTGGCCGAGGACGCGGTGCAGGAGGCGTTCGCGCTCGCCCTGGCCAAGTGGCCGGGCGACGGCCTGCCGCCCAACCCCGGCGGCTGGATCACCACCGCCGCCCGCCACCGGGCCGTGGACCGCCTGCGCCGCGACGCTCGCGGACGCGAGCTGCTCAAACAGATGGCGGCGCGCTCACCCGAGGACCGCGCCGGCCCCGAGGAGGCGGGTCCCGTGCCGGACGACCGGCTGCGCCTGATCTTCACCTGCTGCCACCCGGCGCTGTCCACCGAGGCCCAGGTGGCGCTGACCCTGCGCCTGCTCGGCGGCCTGAGCACCGCCCAGGTCGCCCGGTGCGGTGTGCCATCGTCGCGATCCTGGTCGCCATCGCCGGAATGGTGATCCAGATCAGCACCGGAGTGAAGTACCCCACCGTCCCGCCCGGAGTGGTCATCCTCGCCGTCACGGCGCTCCTGTTGAGCACGGTGCTCTGGCCCGGGGTGCGCATCCTCGGGCTGCTGGCGCCGCTGTTCATCCTGGTCGGCGGGGCGATCTCGGGGACCGGTCGCACCAATATCAGCCACCTGAGCCCGTTCGGCCCGTTCATCGGCACCCTGGTCCAGTTCTGCGGCCTGGCCGCCGCAGTGCTGGCCGGGCTCGCCGCACTGGCCGAGTGGCGGGCGCTGGTCACCGACCGCCAGGTGGCCTGACGGACGTGATCATCCCGGGAGTCCCTGCTGTGGGCCCACCACCGGTCCGCAGGTAGATCGCAGGAGGCGACGACCGGCTCGCGTGCCATGATGCTGGCATGGACAAGGCACGGGATCCCGGACCGGATCCGGTCGCTGTTCTGGGAGGGAACGTGACTTGTCACCGTGACCGGCGATGACCGGCACGCCCGCCCCGCCGGGCGCAGGCAGCGCGCCCGGCGGGGCGGAACCCGGGCTGATCCGCCGTCACGACCTGATGGCAGCCTTGAACCGGGCGGCCCAGAAGCGGGTCACGATGATCTCGGCGCCCGCCGGCACCGGGAAGACGTCGCTGTTGCGCGCGTGGGCGGGCCAGCCGGGTCGCGATTGCCGTATCGCCTTCGTGACCGTACGGCCGGGCCAGCACGATATGCAGCTCTTCTGGCTCACCATGCTGGGCGCGGTCCGGGCCGCGGCAGGCACCGGCGAGGACGGTGCGCAGCTGCCACCGGTGACACCCGGCTCAGACGGCAGCGCCCTGCTGGACAAGGTGCTGGCCGAGCTCGGGGAGTCCCGCGATCCCTTCGTCCTGGTCGTCGACGATCTGCACGAGCTCAGCTCACCCGAGGCCGCCGGGCAGCTCACAGCGCTGCTGACGCGCCTGCCCCCGGGAGTCCGCGCGATCGTGGCCACCCGCCGCGACCTGCCGCTGCGCCTGCACAAGCTGCGGCTGACCGGCGACCTGGCCGAGATCCGCGCCGCGCAACTGCGCTTCACCGAGCACGAGACCCGGCTGCTCCTCGCCGCCGCCGGAATCGCGCTGCCCGAGCACACGGCCGCGGTGCTGCATCAGCGGACCGAGGGCTGGGCGGCCGGGCTGCGGCTCGCCGCGCTGTCCCTCGCCGGGCACCCCGACCCCGAACGGTTCGTCGCCGAGTTCTCCGGCAGCGACCGCACGGTCGCCGAGTACCTGATGGCCGAGATGCTGGAGCGGCAGCCGCCGGAGGTCCAGGGCCTGCTGCTGCGCACCTCCGTGCTGGACCGGGTCAACGGCGAGCTCGCCGACCTGCTGACCGGAGCCACCGGGTCGGAACGGATCCTGCTGGACCTGGAGGACGCCAACGCGTTCGTCCTGTCCCTCGACCCCGGCCGTACCTGGTTCCGATACCACCACATGTTCGGCGGCCTGCTTCGGCTGGAACTGCGCCGCACGATGCTTGCGGACATCGCCGGACTGCACCGGCTCGCCGCGCGCTGGCTCGCCGAGCACGGCCAGGCCGCCGACGCCATCGGCCACCTGCAGGCCGCCGGCGACTGGGACGAGGCGGCCCGCATGCTCACCGACCACGCCCTCAGCCTCACCCTCGACGGGCAGGCGGGCACCGTGGCGGCGCTGCTGCGCTCCTTTCCGGACCGGACCGGTGAGGACTCTCCCGACCTGAGCCTGGTGCGTGCCCTCGCCGACCAGTACCGGCTCCGCCTCGACCAGGCCGATGCGCACCTGCGCGAGGTCAGGGCGTACGCCGCCACGTCACCGCCAGGCCTCCGGCACCGGCTGCAGATGGCCATCGCCTCCGTGGACCTGCTGTCGGCGCGGCTGCGCGGGAACTTCGACAGCATCTTCGAGCAGGCAGGGGCTCTTCTGCGCTCGGGTGACGGCCAGAGGAGCGCCGACGCCGCGCTCAGCAGCGACCTGAAAGTCGTCGCGCTCCTGAACCTGGGCGTCACCGAGGCCTGGTCGCTGCGGCTGGCCGACAGCGAACGGCACCTCGTGGAAGGCGCCGTCCTGGCCGGCCGCATCGGCCGGCCCTACCTGGAGGTGGCCTGCCTCGCCCACCTGGGGTTCGCCTCCACGGGCCACTCCTTCGCGGTGGCCCGGCAGCGCAGCGAGGAAGCCATAGCACTGGCGGCCCGGCACGGCTGGGAAGCCGAGGCGGTGACCGCGCCGGCGCTGGCGGCGCTCGCCAACGCGCTGATCTGGACGGGCCAGTTCGACCTCGCCGAAGACTGGCTGGACCGCGCCAGGCACGCCACCCAGGCCGACGGCGAGCCCGGCATCCGGCTGCTGGTGTGCCTCACCTCCGCAATCCTGCAGGCGGCGCGCGGCCACCGTCATCGGGCGCTGGAGGAGTTCGCCGCCGCCGGGCGGATGCAGGCGCTCATGGTGAGCGAGCACGGGCTGACCACCCGCGTGACCGCGTGGACGATCGCCACCCAGGCCCGGCTCGGGATGGCCGGGCAGGCGCGGGCCGCGCTGGCCGCCCTCGACGGCCGACAGGCCGGCGCAGGCGAGATCCGCAACGCGGCCGCGGTGATCCGGCTGGCCGAGCAGGACCCCGCCGCCGCCCGCCGCGAACTTCGCGTGGTCCTCGACGGCGACGTCCCGGTTCTGTCCTACCTCACCCGGGTCGAGACGCACCTGCTGGACGCGTTCGCCTGCCGCGACCTGGGTGACGAGCGAGCCGCCCACGAGGCAGCAGAGCAGGCGCTGAACCTCGCCGAGCCGGACCGGCTGATCCTGCCGTTCGCGATGACCGGCGCATGGCAGCTCCTCGAAACCATGCCGCGGCACAGCACATCGCACGCGGCGCTGGTCACCGACATCCTCGATGCCGTCCGCGGTCCCGGGCGGGGCGGCCCGAACCAGCGGGCCGTGATGCCGGTCGAGGAACTCAGCAGAAGCGAGTTGCGCGTGCTGCGCTACCTGCCGACGAATCTCACCCGCCGTGAGATCGCCGGCGAACTGTCGGTCTCGCTGAACACAGTCAACACCCATATCCGCCGGATCTACGCCAAGCTCGGCGCCGCCGATCGGACCGCGGCGGTGGAGCGGGGCCGCGAACTGCGGCTGCTTTCCGTCGGCCGCACCTGATCGCCCGGCAGCCGGTCAGCCCTCGAGCGCGGTGCCGAGATCGCCGAGCACGCCGAGCTGGGTGAGGATGATCGTGCCTTCGGGATAGCAGTCGAACCGCTTGATCTTCCCGTCGACGAGCTCGAAGACGTCGCAGCACGGTGCGTCCATCCGCTTGCCGGTCGGCGGCAGCGTCCCGGCGGGCAGGTGCAGCGGGCCGAGATGCGTTCCCTGCAGAGCCAGCTGGACCACCACGATATTGCCGCCGACATAGAACCGGAACAGCTCGCGGTGCATGTCCGGGAAGGCCGTGTGGTAGTTCTCGACCTGCTGCGGGAGTTCGGCCGGGCCCTTCCAGGTGACGCCGATGGACTCGTCGGTGAACGTGCCGTCCTCCGTGAAGGCCGCGACCCATCCCGCCAAGTCCATCTCCTCGGCGAACCTGTACGCCTGACGGACGAGCTGCTCGTTGTCCAAAGCCATGTCACTTCTCCTTGCAGCCAGGTGGGTTGCTGTGACACACCCAGGTTCGCCGCCAGTCCGGTGACAAGTAGTCACCGGATCATGGTGATTCAGCAGCCTGCGTCACGTGACCCGAGCCCGGGGATCGACACCGTTCATCGTCCCCGGCCGCCTTCCCGGCGCGTCGGGCACGGCCGATGCTGGCAGCGCGAATCACCAAAATCCGGTGACGACCCCACCACCTCCCGGCGGCGATTCTTGGCGTGGTCACGAGCTTGCGGACACGCACGGCCGACAGGCAGGTACGTGCCCCGAGAATCCAGGGAGAGACAGTGACATCACCAGCCACGAGCACTACCGGCGCCCCAGACCTGCCCGAGTACGCCCCCGTCCCGGCGATCGCGAAGGGGGCGGCCCTGAACGAGCACGGATACCACGTCTGGCAGGTCGAGCGGAATCTCTACGCGGTCACTGACAACGTCTACAAGTCGGCGTTCCTGACCACCCCCGACGGCGTCGTGATCTTCGACGCGCCCCCGAACATCGGCCACAACATCCGGCGTGCCGTGGACGAGATCACCGCCGGCAACGGCCTGACCAACCAGGTCACTCACCTGGTCTACTCGCACCATCATGCAGACCACCAGGGAGCGTCCTCGCTGTTCGGCGGGGACATCGTCCGCATCGGCCACGAGGAGACCCGGCGACTGCTGCTGCGCGACGGCGACCCCGCCCGTCCCGTCCCGGACGTGACCTTCTCCGACGGTTACACCCTGGAAGTCGGCGGCGAGCGGGTCGAACTGGCCTGGCACGGGCCCAACCACTCGCCGGACAACATCTACATCCACTTCCCCGACCACGACACCCTGATGTTCATCGACGTGGTCAACGCCGGCTGGATACCCATCTACAACCTCAACCTCAGCGACGACGTCATCGGGTACACCGGCGCCCCGGCCATCGCACTGGACTACCCGTGGACGCACCTCATCAGCGGGCACCTGGGCCGGGTGGCGACCCGCGAGGACGTCGTGATGCACCAGCAGTACATCGCCGACATCGAGGCCAGCTCACGCGAGGCGCTGGCCTCGGTCAACCCGGGGCCGATCTTCAAGCACTACGGAGAGAACGTGTGGGCCGCGGTCAAGGCCCACCTCGACGCCGTCACCGAGCACGCGGCCGCCCCCGTGATCGCGAAATACACCGGCGTGCTTGGCGGCGCCGACATCGAGATCTTCACCAGGACCACGACGTTCGCGATCATGCAGTCGATCCGCCTCGACCGCGGTCCCAGCGGCCCGGTCCATCCCTGACCGCAACGCACCGGGGCGATCCTGCCCCGGTGCGCCACCTGGACCGGGATCACGGCGCGTGGATCTGCTTCCACGACGAGGCGGGCACCGGATCAGGGGCCACTATCGACGCGGCTGCCTGATCCTGATGTAGCCGGATCGCGGGTGGCCTATCAGCGTGAGCGTCGGGGCGGCCGGGTCCGTCGGCGCGTCGGCCTTGTTGCTGATGCGGGAGGTGTTGGTACTCGACCCGTCGATCCGCACCGTCCAGCCTCGCGGCACGATCAGCTTGATGTTCCCCCATCTGCAGCTCGCCTCGACCGTGACGTCTAGGTATGCGCAGGACGCCTCGGTGAAGTCGATGATGATGTTCGGCACGCCGCACTCGGCGACGATCCTGCGCGGAACCGTCCACCGGCCGTTCTGCTTGACGGTGCTCCCGTGCGTCTTGAGCACCATCGTTTCCGGGCCGGCGGCGGCGAGCGCTCCGGTCGGCCGCTTGTCGGGCAGGTCGGCCAACAGGGCGTCGAGTTCGCTGTACGTCTTCGCGCGGTAGGCCCGCTCGAGCCGCTCCTCCAACTCGGCGAGGTCGACACGGCCCTCGCCTGCGGCGACCCGAAGCTTCTCAGCCACCTGCTCCCGCTCAGCATCGCCCGCGCGAGGCTCCACGCCGCGCGGCGAGGCCGTCAGATCAGGCCCCTGCTCGCCATCGCTCATGGTGGGACTTTATCCACACACGCGGGGCTGCACATAGCAAGCGGCGCGGGACATTCACCGACTTGCGTGCGCGTGATCGGAGGCCCCCGGAACCAGGTTCTTGAAGAAGCGGGCGGACTCGTTGCACCGGTCGATGTACCCCACCGAGTGGTAGAAGGCGTGGGCGTCGATGCGGCGGCGGGCACTGCTGATCTCCATGCTGACGCAGCCCCGGGCCAGCGCCGCCTGCTCGGTGGCGGCCAGCAGTTTCCGGCCGACGCCCAGCCCACGGGAGCGGGCGTCCACCACGAGTGCGACGACCCGGCCCCAGCATCCTGGCCGCTCGAAGTAGGGGACCAGGGCCAGGGCGGCGACGCCGACGACCTGCTGCTCGCTCGCAGCCACCAGCACCAGCAGGTTGTCCCGCTCCGACCAACGCGCCAGCCGCTCGGTGACTTCCTCGTCGGTGTTCGCTGGATACCCGAGCTCATGCAGCAACGCATTGACGGCGGGCGCCTCGCCCTGCCTCGCCGGGCGTACCTCGAGCGTGCTGGCGTCGATCACGAACATGCTCCCTGCTGTACTAGCCGGTCGGCGGCTGCCGGCGCTATGCGGCGGATCGATAGACCGGTCAGCGCAGAAGGCCAGCCATCTATTGAACGCGTAAGCGCTGTAGGCAGTGTGGGTGCCGATAGTATCGTCCGTGCTGGTCAGATGGCGTGTCTGTACTCGTACAGGCCACCACCGTTGCGGCCGGCGTCGCACGCGCGGTCAACCGGACCTGACGAACCCTGGCCCCCTCCGCCGGGAGCGCCGCGACGATAGCTCTCGGGCACACCAGACAGGTTCCGGCATAGGCTGGGCGGGTGAACAGCCCTGGTGGGTTCGACGACATTGTGCTTGCCCGGATCGATGCGGTTGTCGAGCGTGCCGTTGCGCAAGGTCAAGCGCCTGGCGTGGTTGCGGCGGTGGCCCGCGGTGAAACCGTGCACGTCGCGGTGGCGGGCGTGACGGCGATCGGCGGGGTGTCGATGCGGCGTGACACGCTGTTTCGGATTTCGTCGATGACCAAGCCGATGACGGCGGCACTCGTGCTCTCGCTGGTCGACGACGGCGTGCTGGAGCTGAACGGGTCGGTCGAAGAACTGCTGCCCGAATTGGCCGATCGCCGGGTGCTGCAGCGCCCGGACGGGCCCCTCGGACAGACGCTCCCGGCAGCGCGCTCGATCACGGTGCGCGACCTGCTCACGTTCACCTGGGGATTCGGGATGCAGGGTGCGATGTTCACGGCACCAGCCCCGTGGCCGATCGTCACCGCGGCGACGCAGCGCCGGCTGGCGACCTTCGGGCCGCCGCAACCCGGGTCCATGCCGGATCCGGACACCTGGATGGCCGGGCTCGGTGAGCTGCCGCTGTTGGCCCAGCCGGGCGAGCGGTGGCTCTACCAATCCGGTTCGCAGGTGCTCGGAGTGCTGGCGGCTCGCGCCGCCGGTGCCGCGTTCGAGGAAGTCCTGCGTGAGCGGGTGCTCGGCCCGCTCGGTATGAAGGACACCGGATTCCACGCGACCGACACCTCTCGACTCGCGACGGCGTATGAGAATCGTGACGGCCGGCTCGTGGTGAGCGACCCGCCGGACGGACAGTGGTCACACCCTCCGGTGTTCCCCGACGGCGGTGGCGGACTGGTGTCGTCGGTGGATGACGTGGTCGCGTTCGGGCGGATGCTGATGCGCGGGGGTGCCCCCGTGCTCAGGGCGGCAACGGTCGCCGAGATGACGCGCGATCAACTGACCGCCGCGCAGCGGGCGAACGTGTGGCCCGGTTTCAGTTTCCTGGGCGACCGCGGCTGGGGCTACGGGCTCTCGGTGCTCGACGACGGCCGCTACACCTGGGAGGGCGGGCTCGGGACGGCGTGGTCGAACCTGCCTTCGCAAGATCTCACCGTGGTGGTTCTGACCCAGCGCGCCGCGGACGACACCGGGATGCCGGCCGTGTGCGACGACGTGCTGTCCGCCGCCCGCGGCACGTGATGGCGTGACGCCGATCGGTTGCCGCAACCTGGCCACGCCCACGGAGTACCTCCACAGAATCGATCCGTTCGCAAGGCACCGGCTCGCCGCGCAACCGCAGTCGGCCCGTCGTGACGGCGAGGGATATCGCTCGCCTAAATCAGCTCCCTACATCCGCACTCGGGTCGCTGGACCCGCTGACCGGCCTGCTCGCCTCCGACTAGGTACCTGATGCGAAGGGACGGCGCGCAGGCGAGTCGGGCAAGTCGAGCGAACAATCCATCCGGTCCATCCGGTCCATGCAGTCCATACGTGCCGGGGCGCTCGATGCCAAGCTCGCCATCCATCGCACTGATCACCGACTCCGCAACTGGTCAGCTGAAGTAGTGGCCCTGTTCGATGTCCTCGATGAGGCCGGGGTGGGTGGGCTTCCAGCTCAGCAGTTCCTGCGTGATGGTGCTGGAGGCGGGCATGTCGGTGCTGAGCAGGCGCACGAGCATGCCGCCGAATTCTTCGGCGGGCAGGGACCGGGCGGGCAGGTTGAGGTGTCGGCCGATGGCCTCGGCGATCTCACGGACGGGCACGCCTTCATCGCCGACGGCATTGAGCACTGCGCCGGCGGGAGCGTGCTCGATGGCCAGCCGGTAAAGACGCGCGGCGTCCTTCACATGGACGGCGGGCCAGCGGCTGGCCCCGTCGCCGATGTAGCCGGCGACACCTTTGGCGCGGGCTGCGGTGATGAGCTGGGGGATGAAGCCGTGGCGTTCTCCCTGACCGTGCACCGAGCGGGGCAGCATGACCAGGCAGGTGCGCACGCCCCGCTCTGTGGCCACGAGCGCTGTCCGCATGTTGGCGATGCGGGCCGCGATGGGCCCGGCGGCGATGAGTTCGTCGCGTTCGGTCGCGGGACGGCCGGGTGTGACGAGCGTTGCGCCGGATATGATCATGGGCTTGCCGGAACCGGCGAGGCTGGTAGCAAACGTCTCGATCGCCGTGGCATCGGTCCGCGTCGCAGCCTCGCTCACACTGGGCACAACGAAGGCCAGATGGATGACTCCGTCGCTGTCGAGGGCGCCGGCGCCCAGCACATCAGTGTCGCTAAGGTCGCCGCGCAGAACCTCGGCGCCCATGTCGGCGACTGCCTTGGCGGAGGCATCCGAGCGGGCCAGCCCGAGGACCTGGTGGCCGGCACCGAGGAGTTCGGGGACGACGGCCGAGCCGATCCAGCCGGAAGCGCCGGTGACGAAGATGCGCATGGAAGTCTCCCTGGTTGTGCTGTCGGTGAAGAGGATGTGCGGCGCAGGCGCCGCTGCCGGAACTCTGAAACTCTGATGCGATTCAGTCGCATTGACTCTAGCATGCTGATGCGACTGGATCGCATCGCCTTCGTGGATGATGCGATCCGATCGCGTCGCTTACGATGTGACGGTGGCCAGATGGGAACCGAACGCGCGTGAGCGCCTGGAAAGCGCCGCGCTGGACCTGTTCGTGGAGAACGGGTACGAGGAGACGACCGTCGCGCAGATCGCAGACCGCGCGGGCATGAACCGCGCCACGTTCTTCCGGCACTTCGCGGACAAGCGCGAGGTCCTGTTCGGCGGGGAAGACGTGCTGGCCGGACTGTTCGCCGACGCGATCAAGTCCGCGCCCCTGGGGGCGACGCTCACCGAATGCCTGCAGGCGGCGCTCGCGGCGGCCGAGGCCGCGATGACCCCGCAACAGCGAGCCAAGGCCGCCCAGCGCGTGCTGCTGGTCGCGGCGAACAGCGAAGTGCAGGAGCGGGGACTGCTCAAGCACGCCCGGATCGCCAGGTCGATCAGCGCCGCCCTGCGCGAGCGAGGCCAGGACGAACTCGCCGCGCGGCTGGGGGCGGAGCTGACCATGCTCGCCTTCAGGGTCGCGTTCGAGCGCTGGATGAAGGCGACCGATGACGAACCGTTCTCGCCGTTCGCCACGGCGGCCTTGAGCGACCTGCAGGCGCGTGCCGCCGAACTCGTCCTCCCGTCCCGCCTGTCCGCTTGACGCGGACGCCGAGGATTAGGGAAGCCCTGTGGGGGCTCGTTCTCACGATTCGGGTTGTTGGCCCGAGGTGTTGCCGCAGTGGCCGGGAGCACGGCGGGGTGCTTCCACAACCCTCCGAAAAACCGGGTCAATCACATACGTGAGCTGCGTCGTCTCACCAGAGAGCGGCTTGAGAGCGAGCGCCCGACCGACGTTCTCATCATCGTTGATCGGCAGTCGCGCGTGCTCCAGCGGGACAAAGAGCATCTGGACGTTCACCTCACCTCACCTCACCTCACCACGCCGAACACCACCGGTGGCCGCGGGGATCGGCGTCAGCGCGGGCACGGTGAACAGCAGACTCGCCCGCGGCCGCGCGGCCCTCGCGCCCGGCCTGTTCGAGGCGACGCCACCGGGTGCCGACGCGTCAGAATCAACGACCGGCCGTGGGAAGGAGCGTTCGCAACATGACTGACAACCTGGATGAACTGCTCACCGATCTCGCTCGCGAGGCCCGGCGGGAGCGTGCCAGTTCCACAGGCCGGTGCAGTACGTCGTCGTGGCGTGCAGCGCGCCGCCCGTCGGCGACTGACCGCCTCGGTCCCGGCGGTGGTCCTGTTCGAGACCGCGGTGGGCCGGAAATCAGCAGTGTTCTATCAGTGACGCGAGTTGCTCTCGCGCGTCGGCCGGATGAAGGTTCAGGCCGTCGAACTCGTTGGCCGTTGCCCACATGAGCTCGTAGCTGTCGTTCGGGCGATTTGACTGTGCTTCCGGCCCGGACAGGGTTGGGGTGCCGGTGACGTCCTTCATCAGGAAGTAGAAGGCCGGCCGGTCGTGATGCATCCCGGTCCACCGCAGGCGGTCGATCTGCGCTTCGAGTGTGGTCTCCTCCCGAAGTTCGCGCAGGGCCGCTGTTTCGGCGGTTTCGTCCTGCTCGACATGCCCACCGGGCAGCACCGCGTAGTGATGGCCTGGGCACTGCGGTCCAGGCTGACCGCTGTTGGCGCACATGACGCAGACGTCGAACGACTTATGCCTGAGGAAGCGCTTGATGACCAGGGCTCGAGGCCCGTCGAGGACCACGGCGACCGCTCTGGGAATCGGCATGTCCAGATTATTGCGGGCTCCTCGGACAGCACCGTGCGCGTGGTTCATTCAGGCGCTGCCGCCGCCCACGACCGTCCCCAGGTTCCGTCGACCGCGGTGACCAGGTCGATCTCGCCACGGTGGACGCCGCCCTTGCAAGGTCCGCTGGCCGAGCACGGCGAGCACGTCTGGCACCATCCTGAACTGATCTACGCGATCGTATGGTGCTGCTGGACTGCGATTGTGCCTCACTTGACTGATCGCGTGTCCGTTGACTTGAAGTGTGTGCGGGCGCTGCGACCGTGGCGCCGCAGACAGTCGGAAAATCTCGTAGCGCCAGCTCCTGGCCGCGAGGTACGGTCTTTCTGTCCCGCTCGGGACACCATGAGCTTGATGCCACCGGTGCGCAGGCAGCGGATACTTCTGGTTAATCCGACCGGCAAGGTCGGCGCGGTTCAAGTCCGCACCGCAGCCGTCTGGATCTCGGTGGTGTCAGACAACTTCATATTCGCACCTCCTGGTGCGTAGGCGGCGGATACTTCTTTGAATCCGGGAGTGCTGGTTCGAATCCAGTCGGCCCTTGTGGGCTGTGGGGTAATGGATAGCCCGCCGGAATTGTGCCGCCGCCGATTTTGATCTCAGGGGGGTACGGCAGCGGGTTCGCGCCCGGTGCGCAGGCGACGGTTACTTCGACTCATAATCGGCAGGTCGCGGGTTCGAGTCCCGCCCGGCTCCACTACGCGGGGCCGGTAGCTCAGCTGGCAGAGCAGCTTGTGCCGTCACCGCTTCGATCTCGGGCGCGAACTCCCGCCGACCTCCCCACCGCCGAGCACGACTCAGGGGAGGGACACGTTCATGGTCAAGTTCAATCGGACCGCCGCACGACCGTCCGCCACCAGCCCGATCGTCACGACCGGCCGCGCTGCCACCCATCAGGGCGGGGCGGGATTCACCCGTGATGCGAAGGGCGAATTGTTCCTGCTCGCAGTTTCGAACATGGTCGGCGAGAACACCTTCTACGAGCCTGCCGGGGACCGGGATTCGCGCTTCGCCGAGCTGGTGCACACCGTCGCGGTGCAGGACGTGTACTGGCTGGGCCGGTTCATTCCCTGGCTGCGGACGCAGGCGAACCTGCGTACTGCCTCCTTGGTCGCTGCGGCCGAGGCGGTCAAGGCGCGGCTGGATGCGGGCCTGGCCGGGGGAAATCGAGGCCTGATCGACGCGGCCTGCCGTCGTGCGGACGAGCCCGGGGAGCTGCTGGCGTACTGGACGTCGCGGTATGGTCGCGCGCTGCCCAAGCCGGTCAAGCGGGGCCTGGCGGACGCTGTCGCTCGTCTCTACAGCGAGTCGTCCCTGCTCAAGTACGACACCGACTCCAAGGGCTACCGCTTCGGCGACGTCATCGATCTCGTACATCCGACCCCTGCGGGCGACAAGCCCTGGCAGGGAGAGCTGTTCGCGCACGCTCTGGACCGGCGCCACGAGCGGGACAAGCCGATTGCGCGGCGACTGGTGATGCTCAATGCCCGCGCTGAGCTGACTGCGCTCCCGGTCGAGGAGCGGCGCGGCGTGCTCCTGGCGGCCGACGGGTCGGCGCGCCTGCGGTCCGCGGGCATGACCTGGGAGGCGCTGGCCGGCTGGCTGCAGGGGCCGCTGGACGCAGCCGCCTGGGAGGCGGTCATCCCGACGATGGGCTACATGGCATTGCTGCGGAACCTGCGCAACTTCGACCAGGCCGGGGTCGGCGACCAGGTAGCGGCCGTGGTCGCGGCGAAGTTGGCGGATCCCGGCGAGGTCGCGGCCTCGCGGCAGCTGCCGTTCCGGTTCCTCTCGGCCTACCGGGCGGCGCCGTCCCTGCGCTGGGCGTGGGCGCTGGAGCAGGCCCTGGGGCACTCGCTGAGCGGCCTGCCGAAGCTGGGTGGCAGAACGCTGATCCTGGTGGACACCTCGGGGAGCATGAACGCGGGCTTCTCGCGGGACGGAACGCTGATGCGCTGGGACGCAGCAGCCCTGTTCGGCATCGCCTTGGCCACGCGTTCGAAGTCTGCCGACCTGGTCTCGTTCTCCAACGGGGTCAAGCCGTTCGCTCTCAAGCGCAGCGAGTCGGTGTTGGCGGCGCTGACCCGGTGGAAGGACGGCGGCTGGTTCCTCAACGGCGGCACGAACACGGCCGCGTGCCTGCGCTCCAGCTATCGCGGTCACGACCGGGTCGTGATCGTCACCGACGAGCAGGCGGCCCACGACCCGGTTGGCGTCACAGCCTCCGTACCGGCACAGGTGCCGGTCTACACGTGGAACCTGGCCGGCTACCGGGTCGGACACGCCCCGTCCGGAGCGGCGAACCGGCACGCCTTCGGCGGCCTAAACGACCAGGCGTTCACGATGATCCCGCTACTCGAAACCGGAAACGGCGCCAGCTGGCCGTTCTAGCGCCAGGATGCCCCCCGGCGACACCCCGAAGCTTCGCGGTGTCGCCGGGCAGCACCCCGGGTCGCCCTGCCCAACTGACAGTGATGATGTGAGTGGTGGTTCTGCTGATGAGTCTGACTCGCCAACTGACTGACGTTCTCGACTGTCCTGTTTGGGATTTGTCGGCTCGTCAGCGGAACCGTCACGCACGCGGCCGGA
>Ga0307507_10000111_pt1 | contig 134722 bp, 122 predicted proteins | sample 7_EM_MG_FD_207223 | JGI IMG/M metagenome (GOLD analysis project Ga0307507, IMG submission 207223) | Populus trichocarpa ectomycorrhiza microbial communities from riparian zone in the Pacific Northwest, United States - 7_EM | ecosystem: Host-associated > Plants > Roots > Unclassified | place...
GATCTTTTCATTTATCATAAAGATAATACTATTTATGATATTAACAAAATTTAATACCTGCCTCTTTTTATCGGAAAGTCTCTAATAAAGTCAATGTTTGTTAGTGTGTACGTGGCGTGATCAGTCCGCTGCTGGCCAATCTGTATCTGCATTTCACTTTAGACAAATGGCTGGAGAAGCATTATCCTGAAGTAAGCTTTGTACGTTATGCGGACGACGTAGTAGTTCACTGCAAAAGCAAAGAATCGGCCCAGGACTTACTAAGTGCGATAAAGGTGCGATTAGGAGAAGCCCGTTTGTCGATAAAAGAAAGCAAGACGAAGATCGCCTACTGCCGGGATTACCGCCGGAACGCGCCTGAACAGGAGGTAAGCTTCGAGTTTCTGGGGTTCAGTTTCAAACCGATGCGAATGATAAGCAAACATGGAGGTTACTTTACCGGATTTGGAATGGAAATCAGTCCATCGAATCAAAAGAAGCTCACCGAAGTCATCCGTGAAGAGCGGACGTTTAATAATACAACGCTGGAGATTAGTGCGTTGGCAGCAAGTATAAACGGGAAGCTACGTGGCTGGATCAATTACTATGGCGCGGGAGGCAGGCGTGGTCTTTACCGTGTAATGAGCCGTGTCAATAACCGGCTTATCAAATGGGTAAAGTATAAATACAAGCTTAACAAACGCAAAGCCATAAAGAAACTCAATGAGATAAGACAAGCATACCCACGGCTGTTCTATCACTGGGAAGTAGGAATCTGTCCTCTTTAATTAACTGTAACACGAGCCGTATGACGGGAGACTGTCACGTACGGTTCTGTGAGAGGCTTGCGGGTGAAATCCCCGCTTGCCTACTCTGCGTCTTTGCGCGAAATAAATCTTGTAAACTTTAAACGCGATTTCCCTGAATCCACCCCCATTTTACGCACCAATGAAAAAGGCAACCCATTGGGCTGCCTGTATATCGTAAGTAATAAAAAAATGGATTTATATTACTTTATATCTGATTGCTTTCCTTAAATATCCTTCGTCTTGAATCTTAATTCTTAACTCTGTTTTACACCGAAAATGATGTTCCGCAACCACAGCTGCTTGCCGCGTTAGGGTTGTTAAATGTAAAGCCACGTGCGTTTAAGCCGTCCTGAAAATCTATCTGCATGCCCATCAGGTACATACCATGGGCTTTATGCATAAATACTTTTATACCTTCAATAATGTATTCCTGATCGCCATCCTTTTTCTGGTCAAAACCCAGTACGTAGCTCATGCCCGAGCAGCCACCACCCTCTACACCAACACGCAGGCCAAATTCATCGCCAATCTCTTGCTGATCTTTTAATTTAAAAAGTTCCTTAACGGCGCCCGGTGTAAATGATACCGGTAAAATTTCAACAGCAGTACTCATCTTATTTTATATTTAACTATACAAATATAAGGTAAAATGTGGATTTTTACATCCGCAGCCATTTTATGACCTCTGTATAACATTTTAATAACCATGCTTACAACCCAATATTTACTTGATATTTTAAAATTTACGGTGGCCGGCGCCGGCGTGATATGGATAGCTTTTTACCTGGTTAAACCATATCTTGATAAACAAAACCAGGTGCAGCTGCTGGAGCTTAAGCGCAGTATAAGCAGCCAAACCCTGCCTTTACGTTTGCAGGCCTATGAGCGTGTTGTATTATTTATTGATCGTATTAACCCTGCCAATATGCTTATCCGTCTTAATGCTGGCGGCCTTTCGGCTGCCGACTTACATATTGTTATTGTTAACGAGATTCGTACCGAGTTTCAGCATAACGTTACCCAGCAAATTTATGTAAGCAGCCGGGTTTGGGCTGTGATGAAAAGAGTAAAGGACGATACCCTGAGCCTGGTAAACAACGCTGTAAAAGGCCTTCCACAAAACGCCACCGCCATGGATTTGGGTAAAACCGTGCTCATCCACTTAAGCCAACTGGAAGATGACCCGTATGAGATAGCTGTTGGTCTGGTACGGCAGGATTTGGAAGAATTATTTTAAACCACGATGGCAAAAAAATTCAGCACTACATCGGGTATCGAAATAAATGAGGTTTATACCGAGCCCTCCAAAATGAACGAACTGCCGGGTCAGTTCCCTTTTACACGAGGCATTCAAAAAGATATGTACCGGGGCAAAGCCTGGACAATGCGCCAGTATGCCGGGTTTTCAACCGCCGAAGAATCAAACAAGCGTTACCATTATTTATTAAGCCAAGGCACAACCGGCCTCTCGGTCGCCTTTGACCTGCCTACGCAGATTGGATATGACAGCGACCATGAGCTATCCGAAGGCGAAGTAGGTAAAGTTGGTGTAGCTATCGATTCGCTGGAAGATATTGAAATATTGTTTGATGGTATCCAGCTTAAGGATATTACCACCAGCATGACCATTAATGCCACCGCCGCTATTTTATTGGCGATGTACATCGCGTTAGCAAAAAAACAAGGCGCTGATTTAAGCCAGATATCGGGCACCATTCAAAACGATATATTAAAAGAGTATGCCGCCCGCGGCACCTATATATACCCGCCAACCCCATCTATGCGGTTAATTACCGATGTGTTTGAATATTGCAGTAAGGAGGTGCCTAAGTGGAACACCATATCCATATCCGGATACCACATCCGCGAGGCCGGTTCAACGGCAGTGCAGGAGCTGGCTTTTACCCTGGCCAATGGCAAAGCTTATTTAAAGGCCGCGCTTGAAAAAGGACTGGATATAAATGTATTTGCCAAGCGGTTATCTTTCTTTTTCAACTGCCACAATAATTTTTTTGAAGAGATAGCCAAATTCAGGGCCGCCCGGCGAATGTGGGCGCATATCACCAAAGAATTAGGGGCAACGGACGCGGGGGCGCAAAAACTGCGTTTTCATACCCAAACGGGCGGATCAACCTTAACCGCACAGCAACCGCTTAACAATATCATCAGGGTAAGCAACCAGGCTTTGGCTGCGGTATTAGGCGGCACACAATCCCTGCATACCAATGGTTACGACGAAGCATTGTCACTGCCAACAGAAGCTGCCGCTAAAATAGCCCTGCGGACCCAACAGATCATCGCCTTTGAAAGCGGCGTTACCGATACAGTGGACCCATTGGCAGGTTCGTACTTTATAGAAGCCCTTACCGGCGAGATAGAAGCTGCCGCACAATTGTATTTGGATAAGATAGACGCGATGGGCGGCGCTGTTAAAGCCATAGAGCAGGATTATATTCAACAGGAGATAGCTGCATCGGCGTATCAGTACCAGAATGACATTGAAAGCGGCGATAAAATCCTGGTAGGCGTAAACAAATTTACCCAGCACGAAGACGCTCCTACAGGCGTGTTCAGGGTTGATGATTCCATCCGCAAAATGCAGATAGAAAAAATTAAAAAACTCAAAAACAAAAGGGACAACCAAGCTGTTGAAACAACTTTACAACAATTAAGAATAGCAGCAGGGGGCACAGAAAATTTAATGCCTCTTATAGTATCTTCAGTTGAAAATTATGCTACCTTAGGAGAAATCGCGGATATACTGCGGGAGGTTTTTGGGGAATATTAGTATCGCGGGCGTGGCTTCAGGATTTGTGCGGGTACCCTGCCATAATTAACAAAAGAGCAGCTTTTATTTTTAATGAGCATAAACCAGTGCTTTAGTTTTTAGTGCAACGCAAAAGGCTAAAATAACTAAACAATTGCCTTTATTTTACCAAATAGCTGTAAAAAAATCAGTGCTATTTGGGTGATTTTTAGCGTGTTAATCAAAAGGTGAAAAATTAATTTTTAAAATAATTCAATTGCGTTTTTTATTACAAAACATTGCGTTATATACAAACTTTATACTTAAAAACAACTTTTGTTGATAACTTACGAAATGTTAAAAAAGTGAAAATTTAATTTTTTTATACACTTTTTTTGGACACATTTGATGTTCCGTAACAGTCCCGAAAGAAGTTGACTGAGGGGTTGAAAATCAAATAATTACTTATATTTACTATGGAAAAAACTTGTACTAACGTTTGGAATAGCTGTCTTCAGATCATAAAGGACAACATACCGGCACAGAGCTTTAAAACCTGGTTTGAGCCGATAAAAGCCTTAAGAATGGAAGGGAGTGTCTTGACGATACAAGTACCAAGTTTGTTTTTTTACGAATGGCTTGAAGAGCACTACGTAGGGTTATTGCGCAAAACAATAAAAAAACAATTAGGCGATGACGGGCGTTTAGAGTACAATATTGTTGTTGAGCAATCATCATCAAGTAAACCCTATACAACTAATATGCCCTCGAACGGAAATGGAGCCGAGTCAAAAAATCAATCGATGCCGATCCCTATCTCAATAAATAAGGACATTAAAAATCCTTTTGTGATACCCGGCCTCAAAAAATTACACGTTGATCCGCAGCTAAACAGAAACTACACTTTCGAAAATTTTGTTGAGGGCGACTGTAACCGCTTGGCACGGTCGGCCGGTTATGCTGTAGCTGCGAAACCGGGCGGTACTTCATTTAACCCGTTGATGATTTATGGCGGCGTTGGATTAGGTAAAACACACCTGGCCCAGGCCATCGGTAACGAAATAAAACGCTCACTGCCCGATAAACTGGTACTTTATGTATCGTGCGAGAAATTTACACAGCAATTTGTAGACGCACTTAAACATAATAACATTAACGATTTTGTTAACTTTTACCAGGCTATTGATGTACTCATTATGGATGATGTACATAATTTTGCCGGTAAAGAAAAAACGCAGGATTTTTTCTTCCACATTTTTAACCACCTGCACCAAAGCGGCAAACAACTGATCATCACATCAGATAAAGCACCAAAGGATTTGGCTGGTTTAGAAGAGCGCCTGTTATCAAGGTTTAAATGGGGGCTGTCGGCCGATTTGCAGATCCCTGATCTGGAAACCCGTATGGCTATCCTTAAAAATAAGATTTATCAGGATGGTATCGAGTTATCAAACGATGTTATTGAGTATGTAGCCCATAATATTGATAACAATGTACGTGAGCTGGAAGGCGCAATGGTATCGTTACTGGCACAATCAACCTTAAACCGTAAGGAGATTGACCTGAACCTTGCTAAACAAATGCTGAAAAACTTTGTGAAAAACTCATCAAAAGAAATTTCGATGGAGTATATACAAAGCCTGGTTTGTGAATATTTTGAAGTGCCAATCGAAATGGTGAAATCGCAAACTCGCAAACGCGAAATTGTGCAGGCCCGCCAGATATCCATGTACCTGGCCAAAGCACATACCAAAAGTTCATTAAAATCAATTGGCCATTTCTTTGGTGGCCGCGATCACTCTACCGTGATTTATGCCTGCCAAACCGTAGAAGATTTAATTGATACAGATAAAAAATTTAAAGGCTACGTTGCCGACATTCAAAAGAAGTTAAAAATGTCATAACCGGCCTGTTAATCATATTACTCAGAGCCTTGCATCAACATGCAAGGCTTTTTTGTTGGTATTTTTTATTCTTCATTTCATTTACCGATTAAAACAGCCCGTTAATCGATACATCACTGTAAATACGCCATTGTTACAACATCTTTAGTACAGATTGGCCGCTTGCTTACTCTTTTATGTAAGCAGCTATGCATGGTCGCGCCAATTCACCATAATTAATTGTGCTTATAGAATGTTGTTTACTTTAAAGCCCGGCAAACTGCTTGCCCTTATTGCATGTTTTCTGTTGATCCTGTTTACATACCGCCGGGCCGGGGCACAAAGCCTTGGCGATCCGGTAGTTAAAATAACCTTTGGCTCGGGCACTGCCTCCAGAGCCGGCGCACTATCAGCCGACTCGGGCACTACAACCTATGTTTACAGTGCAAGCGGGCAAATAGGCGAAAACTATTACACCATAACCAACCAAAGCACTACAACCGTACATGGTGGCTTTGTAACAAGTTATGACCATGATTACGAAACAACAGGTAATACCAATGGCTATATGATGGTGGTAAACGGAAACGTGCAGGCTGGCACGGTTTATACCCGCACGGTGCCCGGCCTTTGCGGCAATACCCAATACCAGTTTGGCGTTTGGATAAAAAACGTACTGTCAACCGGCGGCATACTGCCTAATATGGTTTTTCACATTTACGCCGCCGATGGCGTAACCGAATTGGGCACCGGCGTATCAACCGGCGATGTACCTACCGGTAATGTATGGCATAATTACACGGCAAACTTCACCTTGCCAGCGGGCACAGGCGATGTGGTAATTAAACTGGTAAGTAATGCCAGTGGTACGCAGGGTAACGATTTTGCGGTAGATGACATTACTTTTAGCCCCTACGGTTCAACCGTGTCGGCGGTTTTCAATGGTTCAACCACAGGTTCCGAAACCACTTGTGCTGGTTCGGTACAAACCTATACTATTAATGCCACCAGTACACTGGCCAGCGGATATGTGCAAAAGCTGCAAATGTATGCCAATGGCAGTTGGACAGATCTAAGCACCGCCAGCACGGCCACCAAGTATACCATAACTGCTCCTACCACTGCCGGCACCTATCTGTACCGCCTGGTTTCGGCAATAACAGCAAATATCACATCGGCCAGTTGCGTTGTGGCCTCCAATAATCTGACACTGATAGTCACCCCAACGCCGGTAGCCGCATTTACTGTTGCCGATCAAACCTGCCTGGGCACTGCAAATGTTTTTACGGATGCTTCGGTAACCAACGGATCAACCATACAATCATGGGCCTGGAACTTTGGCGACGGGCAAACATCGGCCCTGCAAAGCCCTACACATATCTACGCTAAAACGGGCACTTATACAATAACGCTCACCGTAACGGGCAATACAGGTTGTACACCATCGGTTGCTACTAAAACCGTAACCATCAATGCGCTGCCGGTAGCTGCGTTCAGCTTTACCACGCCCGATTGTTTAACCCAGGCGGTTACCATTACCGATCAATCAACAACAGGCACGGGTACAATTACTACCTGGCTATGGGATTACGGCGATGGCACAACCGAAACCAAAACCACCAATACAGCTTTTACTCACCTGTACGCCACTGCAGGTACTTATAGTTTAAAGCTAACCATCACCAATACAGGCGGGTGTACGGCTGTGCTTACAAAAAGCCTTACGGTAAGCCCATTGCCGGTGGCAGCATTCAGCATGCCCGATGTTTGCCTGGCCGATGCATCGGCTACGTTTACGGATAACAGCACCATTGCCAATAACACCACAGGGAGTTTTACCTACCTCTGGAGTTTTGGCGATGCCAACGCAACTACCGCCAATCCCAATACATCCACCCTGAAAAACCCATCGCATAAATATACCCAGGCGGCGGTGTACCAGGTTACGCTTACTGTAACGTCGGCAAGTGGCTGTACATCTACTATTACCCAAAGCTTTACAGTAAATGGATCTATACCCGTAGCATCATTTACCGTAGCCAATACCTCAGCACTGTGCAGCGATCAGCAGGTAACATTCACCAACATCTCTACGGTTGATTTTGGCAGCATTACCAAAGTAGAATGGTATTACGATTATGGCAATAATCCCGGCACCGTTGAAACCGATGAAAGTACCAGTTATGGCAAAATATATAATCATACCTATACGGCTTTTCATACCCCGGCCACGCAAAACTACCAGGTGCGCATGGTTGCTTATTCTGGCGGTAGTTGTGTATCCGTCATGGATAAAACTATCACCCTGCTTGCCGTACCCGATATAGTTTTTACGGCGCCATCGGCAGTATGTGTTAACGGCGGCACCGTACAGTTTGCAGCCCAGGAAACCGCCGGGGTAGCCGGCACGGGTGTATACTCTGGCACAGGGGTAAGCAGCGCGGGCCTGTTTGATCCCGCTGTATCAGGGACCGGCACTTTTACTATTACTTATGTTTATACGGCCACCAATTCCTGCCCGGTTTCGGCAAGCCAGGCTATTACGGTTAATCCCATCCCGGTTATTACTACCGGGCCCGATATTACCGTATTATCGGGCGGAACCGCCAAATTGCCGGCAACTGCAACGGGTACAGGCCTCACGTATTTATGGTCGCCGGCAACTTACCTTAACGATGCTACCCTGTTAAACCCAACGGTTACACCTACCGATGATATTACCTATACACTCACGGTAACCAACAGCTTGGGCTGCCCTGTAAGCGGGCAGGTGAATGTTTCGGTATTGCAGGGGCCGGTAGTACCTAATGCCTTCTCGCCCAATGGGGATGGCGTTAACGACCAATGGAACATCAAATACCTGAATACCTACACCAACTGTACAGTTGAAATTTATAACCGTTACGGCGCCAGGCTATTTGCCTCGGTTGGATACGCGGTTCCCTGGGATGGAACCTTCAATGGTACGAGTGTGCCTGGCGGTGTATACTATTACATCATCAACCCAAAACATGGGCGGAGTACTATGTCTGGCCCGTTGACGATTGTTAGATGATAAAAAATCTGCGGACTAACTATTTTCCGGTACGTTAAGTGTTCGTTTTTTAATACACTGTTCGGGTGCTCGAAAGCGAGCACTTAGCGATTTGTTTCTCAAAACATAAGTGGAGTTTTTTATTTTATATTTTCAATAATTATTGAAAATATAAAATAAACTGTATCTTTGTATTGTCACTCAGCAACAACACTTATAATAATGAAAACGCTTAATAACCACATGATCCTTTTTGATGCCGAATGCCCCATGTGCAGTGTTTATACCAAAGCATTTATAAAAACCGGCATGCTTGATGGTGGTGGCAGGGCTGCTTACCAAACCATGCCCCAAAACGCCTGCCCTGTTTATGACAGGCAAAGGGCAGTTAACGAAATAGCCCTCATCAACCTTAAAAACGGCGAAGTTACCTACGGCATTAAAAGCCTGTTTAAAATATTGGGTAATGCCTGGCCAGTATTTACGCCCTTGTTTGCTTTTAAACCTTTTATTTGGCTGATGAGCAAGGTTTACGCTTTTATCTCCTACAACAGGCGCGTAATTATTCCGCCTGTTCATGAGAACGCGGATTTTGCTTACAAACCTTCTTTTAAATTACATTACCGTATAGCCTATCTGCTGTTTACCTGGTTTTGCACCGGGTTTATATTAACCCGCTACGCGCATTTGCTGGTGGGCATGATACCGCCGGGCAATGCTTATCGCGAATACCTGATTTGCGGCGGACAAATCATTTTTCAGGCCGTTATAATCTGTACCTGTGCTAAAAATAAGCTTTGGGCCTACCTTGGCAACATGATGACTATCTCTTTTGCCGGCAGTTTGCTGCTGCTTATTCCGCTTACTGTTAACCATTGGTTTCATCCCGGAGCATTAATGTACACGCTGTTTTTTATAGGTGTGGCCGGGCTGATGTTTTTGGAGCACGTTCGCCGTACAAAGCTGCTGCAGTTGGGCTGGGTAATGACCATCAGCTGGGTAACTTACCGCATTGTTTTATTGATCCTTATTTTAAACTGATATCATGAAAGCATACAAAAAAATAGTACTGGCGGGTGGCAATGGTTACCTGGGTACGGTGCTGGCCAAATATTATAAAGGTTTGGCCGATGAGGTCATTATTCTGGCCCGCAAACAAGCCCCTGCTGCCGGCAACATTCGCACGGTGGTTTGGGATGGCAAAACAGAAAATGGCTGGACAGTGCAGCTTATCAACGCCGATATGCTCATTAATCTTTGCGGCAAAAACGTAAACTGCCGCTATACAAAAAAGAACAAGGCCGAAATTATTGCCTCGCGTGTTATACCTACCAAATTGTTGGGCGATGCGATCCATAAAATGGTTGATCCGCCAAAGCTGTGGATCAACATTACCTCTGCCACCATTTACCGCCATGCCGAAGACCATCCGCAGGACGAAGCTACCGGCGAAATTGGCTACGGGTTCAGCATCGATGTATGCAACATTTGGGAAAGCACTTTCTTTAAGTGCGAAACCCCTCAAACCCGTAAAATAGCTTTACGCCTGGGCATTGCGCTTGGCCGTAGCGGCAGCGTTTTTCCGCGCCTGCTCAACCTGGTAAAAATGGGAATGGGTGGCAAACAAGGCGATGGGCAGCAATACCTGGCCTGGGTGCATGAGCAAGATGTAGCCCACAGCACCCAATTTTTGTTTGATCATCCCGAAACGGAAGGCGTATACAATTGTGCCGCGCCGTATGCCGAAAAGAACGCCGATTTTATGCAACTCATCCGCAAAGCGTATGGTATGCCTTTTGGCCTGCCTGCACCGCAATGGCTGCTGGAGATTGGTGCCCTGGTTATCGGCACCGAACCGGAGTTGATTTTAAAAAGCCGTTGGGTAAAACCACAGCGCTTAATGGATGCTGGCTTTACGTTTCAGTATGAGAAGGCGGAGTATGCAATACATGATATATTGAGTATAAGGGGGTAGAGATCGGCTCTATTCCCTATGCCTGTGTCCTCACATGCATCTTGCCAGTTTGTCTGAATCAAATAGAGAATAGCGATCTGTGAGGACACAGATCGCTGGACAGAATAAAAGCCTATAATTAAACATCATCTCCCACCTTCTTCCTCACCTCTTTCGTCATTTTCAAAGTAAGCAGTAATAACAGCCCCAGCGCGATCACAATGGCCACCCAAGTCAACACCGTATAATCCTTGCCTGCTTTGGCCCGGGCCGGCAAAACGGCATTGTTTTTAACAACAGCTCCGTGGCTTATGGTTGGGATATTATCTTTTATACTATCGGCAAAAAACTTCAGATCATATTCCGGTGCCTGCGCGGTCGAATCGCCGGCCAGCAGGCGGTAGTTTTGTTTGCCATCAAGATAACTCACCAGATATTGATCGGTTTGGTAGGCATCAATGCCGGTAATGGTTAATGGCTGGTTATCGCCATTGGCTATCTGTAATAACAGCTGGCTGGCCTTTGCAGAAAACAGCAGGTCGTTATTTTTGGTTGAGTTTAACTCGGCCTCGGCAACAACTTCTTTATAACCGCCAATAATTTGGTACGCCGTTATGTTCCGTTTAAAGTATTTAGGCGCGCTGATATTTAAATGCAGCTTATTTACCTGGTAATTATCATTTAGTTTGATGTTGATGAAGGTAGTCTTATTGCTGTCGGCATGCGTAAACTGAAGCGAGGGGATGGGTGTATAAGCCAGCGTTTTGGCATATTCGGTATAAATACCGGCCTGCAAAAACTTGATGGGGGTTTTGTTTTTATCGTTTACCAGCATTTTTAAATAACGATAGCTGCTGGCCGGGAACGAGAGCAATTGCAGGTACGAGCCTTCGCTGTTTTGTACTGCCTCCTGCAAGGGAATTTCCTCCTGAATGGCAAACCATTGCTGCAGGTCGTCGCTGCCCATCAGGTTTACCTTGCGTTGCACGGCGGTGTTTTGCAGTTTTATCCACAGCTTATCAAGCGCCAGGCCTGTTTTATTTTCAACTACATAAGTGGTGCCGGTATCGGTTGGCAGGCGCGTATCTATCCGGGTAAAAAACACAAAGCTTTGCTGGTTTTTTTGTGGCAGGCTACCGGCTTGTATGTAAGGTACAAATTTGCCTTTGGCATCGGCAATGCGGATATCGGCCATATTATCCCTGGCCTTGGCCACAAAGCCGGGCTTCAGGCTGATGCGGTAAAAGCCAGTACTATCCACCTGTTGCAGGGCGGCGCCATATTTAAAGCTTTTTTGTGCCGATGCCGTAAACATCAACCCGCACAAAAAAGCGGTTAAGGCAATGTTAGTCTTCCTTATTTTTAGCAGTTTCATCATCAACAATAATTTTTTTAACCTTTTGGTACATAAAGGATATAATAAGCAACAAAACACCCAGGCAAAAGAATGCCGCTATTTTTCCGGCTTGTGGTATATCTACAATATCATAAGTAAATAGTTTAACCAGCGTGATAGAGAACAGGGTTAACGATACTATACGCATGGTGCGCATTTTGTAACGCATCCCAAGCCACACGAGCGCAAAGGATAGCAGTCCCCATAATATAGGAAGGGTGGTTTTAACGTAAACTGTTTCTATGCGTTCAATGGACTGCATTTTGCTGTAAAACAACAGGTTGCTGAGCAGGCAAAATTCCAGGCTTAAAAACACCACAATGCCAGCGCTTAGTATCCAGGTAAAAAGCGTTTTCATACCCTCGTCCATAGTGCTTTGGCAAAGGCGGATGGTACGGTAAAATAACAGGCCGATAAACACAGCACTTATCCAATGCGCTGCAAAATGGCCCGATGGTATTTTTTTGCCGGTGAGTATATCTGTTAACAAACCAAAATACTGCGGCATTAAAACCAGGTATATGATAATACAAACCCAAAGTATGCCTATACGGATGTTGTTATTAAATTGAATTGCCGTTACTTTTAACGATACCAGGTAATAGCCCAATATAAAAGCCGGCGTATAAAGCATCATGTACAATATATTGAGCGATGCATCGGGATACCTGTTTAAAAACTGGTGGTTAATCTCGATGAGGCCGCTTAAAAATAACAGCGCCAGCCCTACGGTGCTGAATATGTGCTTGTTGAATTTTATACCAGCATCTTCACTTTCGTCGCGGCTTATCAATACCGATAACAGGAACGAGCTTACAGCGGCCACAATGGTAGTAATAAAACCCTTGTTGGCGATGATGGTGAGCGCGATTAGGTAATCGGGGTAAATCTTGCGTAAATCCATCAGCAGGCTCACCAACATGGCTACCCATAAAATAAGCGAGGTAAACTTCATTAATTTGATTGACGAACGGAGATACAACCAGTAAAGTACCACCGTTTCGGCAGCCCAGAACAGGGTAATACTGTTGCCATGCAATTGAATAGGCGCAGCCAGCGATATAAAGGTGAGGGTAATGCCAATAAGCAGGTACAATACATTGGTATCAACCTTACGGTTACGGAACAGGATATATGATAGCACCAGGTTTACTACAGCCAAACTCACGCAAAACAACCCACGCAACCACTCCTGGTGCATAGCGGTTAAAAGATACAGGCCTGCGGCAAAATACAGCCCGGTATTGATTAGCAGGATGCTAAAATCCGAGCCGATAAATTTTTTGTTCTCCTTAACGTTATTGGCCACATTGATGGCAAAGTAAAGTACATAAAATATGCTGCCGTAAATTAACCCATAGTGATAGGTTGGGGCAGTAAGCGTATACAACACCCCTCCAAATACAATGACTGTAAAAGCGAATGATACGATATTGAGCACGCGCCATGCTTTATAATAGGCAATGATGAGCAGGCCGGTATTTAATATCAGCAGGTAAATAAACAAAGCATCGTAATTGGCCTTGCCGGTGCTCACCATAAATGGGCTGGCAAAACCGCCAACCAGGGCAATGATAGCCAGCTCCTGTTTATCATAAAGTAATGAAAGCAGCACCGCAAAAATGGTTATGACAATAAGGATAATAAATGACGTTGTTTGTCCCCACATTCCGAATTGGTGGTAGGCCAGCGTTACTGTAAAATAAAATACAGCCAATCCGCCGCCTGCCAATACCGAGCTAAAAGCTTTATAGCTATTACGCAGCCAATGGGCTATCCCTATTAAAATGGCACCGCAGATGATGCCGACCGCCACTCGACCGCCTTTGCCTATCCAGCCTGTATCGATAGCGAATTTTACAAAGTAGCCAATGGCCAGCACCAATATGGCGATGCCTATCTTGTTAACCAGGTTTTCGCCGATAAATTTCTCCAGATCGGGGTAGCGTTCAAAAAAGGAAAGCTGTGGCTCTTCGGGTACCGGCGGGGTGGGTGCGTTTGTTTTTACCTGGCGGTTAATAGCCGGTGTGCTATCGCTGATCACCTGGGGTTGTCTTTCAACTTTAACAGGTTCCGGCTCGGGTTTTATTGTTGGTGAAACCGGCGGCAGGATAGGTGTAACAGGAGATTCCGGGGCTTTTACAACCGGAATTTCTTTGATAACAGGTTTAGCAAACTCTTCACGTTTGGGTGGTTCTTCCGTCAGTTTGGATACCCGCAAATGTTCAATCATCCGCTTTAATTCCAGTATCTGGGTTTCAAGCGCTTCTATGTGGCGGGTAACGCTGCTTTTGTTGTTTACAATTAAAACAATAATCAATATGAGTAAAACAACGATAAAAAAATCCATAGCCTTAGGTTTATTAAAATTAAAGATAGCGGAATTATGAAACTAATGCGTGTTTTAAATAAATAAGAAGGGTTTTTTCTTGAACGTAGAGAGGCATAATTGCGTCTCCCGCATGTAAATCCAACCATGCAAATCACACACGCAAATCCGTCACCTGTCCTGTGGGAGACGCAATTATGCGTCTCTACAAAAAAAATGCGTTGCGGATTAAACAAAATGGTAATTCTCCTTTCATCCTCTAATTATTTTAATTGTATTTTAGCACTTAAGCGCTTGCTAACCACATCATAACCCATCTTCCATGAAAATTATATATAAAGCTGCGTTATCGCTGTTTTTTACTCTGGCTGTACTTGCCGGCCGTACGCAATCCATTAATCCGGCATTGCTAAAAGGCCCGTGGAAGGCATCGTGGATCACCGTGCCCGGCGAATCGCTGAGAGACTATGGGATATACTATTTCCGCAAAAACATCGGCATAAAAGACAAACCGGCCACATTCATTGTACATGTATCTGCCGATAACCGTTACAAACTATACGTAAACCAAACGCTGGTATCTTTAGGCCCTGCCCGCGGCGACACGTATTACTGGAACTATGAAACCATCGACCTGGCACCTTATCTTAAAGCGGGGGATAATACCATCGCTGCCGTGGTTTGGAACGATGGCGATTACCGGCCCGAAGCGCAGATCTCTATCCAGACAGGATTTATTATGCAGGGCGATGGCGATGCAGAAGCCATAGTTAATACCGATAAAAGCTGGAAAGGCATTCGCGACAAAGCGTATAAACCCATTGTCGGCGTAGGATACGGCACTTATTACGTTGCCGGTCCCGGCGAGCGGGTAGATATGAACGCCGGTATTAATAACTGGAACGCCGAAAATACAGATGTAAGCAACTGGAAAAATGCCATTAAGATAGATACCGGTAACCCCAAAGGAACCATGAACGCTTTTGGGTGGATGCTGGTACCCTCATCTATCCCGCCAATGGAGTTAACCTACCAGCGCATCCCGGTATTACGCAAGGCCAAAGGGATCACTGTGCCCAAAAGTTTCCCGGCAACTAAAACAGCTATAATCATCCCTGCAAATACCACTGTTACCTTTTTGCTCGATCAAACTTTTTTAACCAATGCTTTTGTATCGTTCAATTTTAGCCTTGGTAAAAACGCAGGCATCAGCCTTAGTTATGCCGAAACATTATTTACAAAACTACACGGCCCCGGCGGTCTTGAAAAAGGCAACCGCAATGATGTGGATGGTAAAATATTTTCGGGCCGCCGGGATAGCATCGTGTCCGATGGCAGCGCCGGCCAGTCGTTTAATACGCTTAGCTTTCGCACATTCAGGTATATCGAATTAAAGATAACAACCACCGGGCAGCCTTTACAGGTAGATGACATTTACGGCACCTTTACCGGCTACCCTTTTAAACTAAACGCGAAGCTTGACGGCACACCCGAAATGAAAAAAATACTGGACATTGGCTGGCGCACAGCCCGGCTTTGCGCGGGCGAAACCTATTACGACTGCCCGTATTATGAACAGCTGCAATATGTTGGCGATAGCCGCATCCAGGCCCTGGTATCGTACTATAACAGCGGCGACGACCGCCTGGTGCGTAATGCCATTAACCTGATGGACCACTCGCGTGTGGCCGAAGGCGTTACCTTAAGCCGTCATCCATCGTTTTCGCCACAAATTATTTCAACGTTTTCGCTGTGGTACATCGGTATGCTGCATGATTATTGGATGTACCGGCCCGATAGCGCTTTTGTACAAAGCAAATTGCAGGGCGTGGAAGATATACTGGCATTTTTCAGAAAATATCAACAACCCGGCGGCTCGTTAAAAAGCACCCCGTACTGGAACTTTGCCGATTGGGTGGGCGGTAAAGGCTGGGATTTTGGCACGGCCCCCGTAAGCGCAAACGGATCATCGGCCTTGCTGGATATGCAATTGCTTTGGGCTTACCAGCAGGCTTCCCAAATGGAGGCCAAATTTGGCATACCCATCATCGCGGAATATTATCATGACATGGCGTACGCGTTAAAAGGAACCATTCAACAAAAATATTGGGTACCCGGCAGGCAACTATACGCTGATGTGGAAGACCAGCCACTGTTTTCACAGCACACCAATTCGCTGGCAATTTTAACGGGGATGGTAACAGGCGATCAGGCATCGGCCCTTGGCAAAAAACTCATGACCGACAGCACACTTACCCAATGCACCATTTACTTTAAATATTACCTGCACCAGGCCTTAATTAAAAGTGGTTATGGCGATGATTACCTGAAATGGCTTGATATATGGCGCAGCAATATCCGGATGGGGCTTACCACCTGGGCCGAAACATCCGACCTGGAACATAACCGCTCTGATTGCCACGCCTGGGGCGCCAGCCCAAACATCGAGTTTTACCGTACCATTTTAGGCATCGATAGCTATGCGCCCGGTTTCAGCAAAATAAAAATTGAGCCGCACCTGGGCGATTTAAAAGTGACAGGCGGAGAGATGCCTCACCCTAACGGAAAAATTGCCGTAAAATATGAGTTAAAAAAAGAAAAATGGTACATAGAAGTTATTCTGCCGCCAAACACATCCGGTATTTTTATCTGGAAATGGCAAAATCACACCATTAATTCAGGAAAAAACAAGATAATTATTTAAAAACAATCAAAAAGCATGATTAATATCATATTTTCTTAGGAAAACAGCAATAAAAGAAGCATTTTTGCATCGTTTTTGCCACTTTAAAGTAAAAAACATTGGGTTTCTGTTTGAAAAGCAAAAAGCAACGCTAACTTTACTCTTGTAATGTTTATTAGTTATTGTATTAGTTACACTTAGGTTAATTACACATTTAACAATCAATTATTATTAAAAATGTGATATTTACGCGCTACCGTTGTTAAATGGGCCTGCCTGGTAAGGGGAGGCACCTGTGGTTAAATTAATGGTTAGCCTTGAGTCTTAAGTTCTAAGTAAAAAACAGGCAGAATTTGAGCTTCAGACTTTCGGCTAAGTGCTATTGACTTAATAGCGGATAGCTAAATAGAATAAAGATGGGTAGTCATGAATATGGTATTAATTACGTTGTCAATGATAGCTTCATCATAATTTAAAAACAAATAATGCCGATGAAAAACACTCCATCCCAGTTAAAAATTCTTTCAATCGATATCGGTGGCTCGCACATTAAGGCCACAATTTTAAATAGCAAGGGCGAGCTTAAAATGGAGTATGATAAAATAGTGACGCCCGCGCCGGCCAGTCCCGAAAATGTGATTAAAGCAGTTCAGGCACTCGTGAAAAAATTCCCTGGTTATGACAGAATTTCTGTTGGCTTTCCGGGTTATGTAAAAAACGGTGTTGTTAAAACGGCCCCTAACTTAAGCACCAAGCTATGGGCCGATTTTGACCTGGCCAAAAAGATAACCGATGTATTAGGCAAACCTACGCAGGTAGTAAATGACGCCGATATGCAGGGTTTAGGCGTAGTAAAAGGCAAAGGCCTGGAAATGGTAATTACTCTTGGCACCGGTTTTGGTACCGCTTTGCTAATGAATGGCCACCTGCTGCCCCATTTTGAACTGGCCCACCTGCCTATAAAGGAAGGCAAAACCTACGATGATTATATTGGCGAGCGTGCCTTAGAAAAGGAAGGCAAGGAGAAATGGAACAAGCGCATGCAAAAGGTTTTTGAAATTTTAAAAACCGTATTCAATTATGATACTTTATATATAGGCGGCGGCAACTCTGATGAGTTAACGTTTAAACTGGATAAAAACATGAAGATTGTAACCAATGCCGACGGCATTAAAGGCGGAGCGCGGTTATGGTTAAATGAAGAAGACGGCAAAACCAAACACACTATAGCAACCCCAAAAGCATAACATACAATACCCAAAAGATAATGGAAAACACACAGGACATAGAAAAATTAGCAATAGATACCGTACGGATCTTATCGGCAGATGCAGTGCAAAAAGCAAACTCGGGCCACCCGGGCACAGCCATGGCGCTTGCACCTATGGGCCACGTTTTATGGTCAAAAGCATTAAATTACAACCCTAAAAACCCTGATTGGGCAAACCGCGACAGGTTTATTCTTTCATGCGGTCATGCTTGTATGTTGCAGTACAGCTTTTTGTACTTAACAGGATATGATCTGAGCTTAGACGATATCAAAAACTTTCGCCAGCTAAACAGCAAAACTGCCGGTCACCCGGAGTATGGTTTGGCTCCTGGTATTGACGTTACCACTGGTCCGCTGGGCCAGGGTTTTGCAAATGGTGTTGGCTTTGCCATTGCGCAAAAACATCTGGCAGCACGCTACAACAAACCTGGTTACAATCTTTTTGACTATCACGTTTATGCTATTGTGAGCGATGGCGATATGATGGAAGGCGTAACTTCTGAGGCCGCTTCGTTGGCCGGTCACCTGGAGTTAGGCAACATTATTTACTTATACGATGATAACCATATCTCGATAGAAGGCGCTACAGATATTACTTTTAATGAAGATGTAAGCGCACGTTTCCGTTCATACGGCTGGCATGTACAGGATTTGCCTGATGTTAACGATACCCATGCTTTAGAACTGGCTTTAGTTAATGCCAAAGCCGAAGCGCAAAAACCATCATTGATTCGTGTGCGTTCGTTGATTGCTTATGGTAGCCCTAATAAATCGGGTACTGCCGGTTCACACGGTTCGCCGCTTGGCGCCGATGAAATTAAACTGGTTAAGGAGTTTTTTGGCTTCGATCCGGATAAATCATTCAACGTGCCCGATGATGTGTTGAAATATTACCATGATAAAGGAGCACGCGGTGGCGCATCCGAAGAAAAATGGAACAAGCTATTTGCCGATTATAAAAAAGAATACCCTGAATTAGCCGCCGAATACGAAACCGCGTTTAAAGGCGATTTGCCCGAAGGCTGGCTTGATAAATTGCCGGTATTTAAAGGATCTGATCCTAAAATGGCTACCCGCCAGGCATCTGGTAAAGTATTAAATGCCATTGCTGCAAGCTTGCCTAACCTGATTGGCGGCGCGGCGGATTTGGCGCCATCAACAGAAACCAACCTGAAAGGGTTTGATTCGTTCACATCCGAAAACAGGAGTGGCCGTAACTTCCACTTTGGCATCCGTGAGCATGCCATGGGTTCGGCTTTAAATGGGATGTCTTTAACAAAAGGTGTATTGCCGTTTGGCGCTACTTTCCTGATGTTCTCTGAATATATGCGCCCGCCAATCCGTTTGGCTGCCATTATGAAGATAAGCCCGATATTTGTATACACCCACGATAGTATAGGTTTAGGCGAGGATGGTACCACCCACCAGCCGGTTGAGCAATTGGCTTCCCTGCGATCTATCCCTAATGTAACCACCATCCGCCCGGCCGATGCCAATGAAAGCGCGCATGCATGGCGTGTAGCTATTCAGAAAAAAGATGGCCCTACCATATTGGTATTTACCCGCCAGGGCTTGCCTATCCTCGACCAGGATAAATACGGTAAAGCAGAAAACCTGGAGAAAGGTGCTTACATCCTATCCGAAGCCAGTAAAAATCCTGATTTGATTTTAATTGCAACAGGATCGGAAGTTGCCTTGATTATGGATGCACAGGTAAAACTGGAAACAGAAGGTATCTCAACCCGCGTGGTAAGTATGCCATCATGGGAATTATTTGAAAAACAGGATGCTGCTTACAAAGAGTTGGTATTCCCTAAAGCATACCGCAAACGTTTGGCTGTTGAAATGGCATCGCCAATGGGCTGGCATAAATACACTACCGACCAAGGCGACATGCTGGGCATGACCACCTTCGGCGAATCGGCCCCGGCCGATGACCTGTACAAGCATTTTGGCTTTACAGTTGATAATGTAGTAGTACGCGCTAAGGCGCTGTTGTAGATATGAGATGTTAGATATGAGATTTGAGACTTAGCTGCACTGGGTGCATATGCTCAAATCGCATATCTTAATAGAAGAAGTTAGATGTGAGAGACGGGATATTGAAAGTATGCTTTTCGCAAACTCTCATATCTCATATCTCACATCTCAAATCTAAATCCATGAATTGGAATAGTAGTTTAATAAAAAACCTTGCGTGGTCGTCAGAGATCATTAATGCCGCAGGCAAGCAAAAAGTCGCGCAGCAAATTGCCGGTAAGGTAAAGGACGGCGATGTGCTTGGCGTGGGCTCTGGCTCAACCGTTTATATGGCGCTGCTGGCTATTGCTAAAAGGATTGAGTCTGAAAGGCTAAACGTTTTAGCTATCCCCACATCGTTAGAAATTTTGATGTTTTGCACTAAGCTGGGCATCCCGCTTACTACTTTGTTTGAGCACAAACCCGATTGGCTGTTTGATGGCGCCGATGAGGTTGATCCTAACAACAGCCTGATAAAAGGCCGCGGCGGGGCAATGTTTAAGGAGAAACTGCTGATAGCATCCAGCGCGGTGAATTATATCATTGTGGATGAATCTAAAATAGTGGATAAGATTGGTACAAACTTCCCTATCCCTATCGAGGTATTTCCGCAGGCGCTGTTACATGTAGAGGCCGAATTGCAAAAATTAGGAGCTAACAGCATTGTAATCAGGCCGGCCAAAGGCAAAGATGGTCCGATTATATCCGAAAACAACAACATGGTTTTGGATTGCCGCTTTGATGATGTGCCGCTAACTTTAGAGAAAGATATAAAAGGAATTACGGGCGTTATCGAGAGCGGATTATTTATAGGGTACAACCTCGAAATTTTGGTAGCATCTAATAATTGACATTGTTACGCTGGTGTAACCGAATGATGATATTTAGCTTACAATAAATAGAATATTAACAAAGAACTTTACAAAACGGATCAAACGAATACATTTGCAGGAAATATCTATCAAATTCATAGGCATTCGCAAATCTGAAATTCAATCCAATAAAAAATATAATATTAAAAACCGACCAATATGGCAACCAACAATGTAAAACAGATACATGATTTCGGACAGAGTATCTGGCTTGATTTCATCGACCGCGAAATCATCGCATCCGGAAAACTGCAAAAACTAATTGACGAAGATGGCGTAAGAGGCGTTACCTCAAACCCGGCTATTTTTGAAAAAGCAATAACCGGCAGCTCTGATTATGATAATGATATCAGGGAGCTTTCGGCAACCACCGAAGATAACGAAGAGATATTTTTTGGTTTGGCCATAAGCGATATTCAGCAAGCTACTGCCCTGTTTAAAGGCGTGTATGACGAATCGAACAAAGTTGACGGATATGTTAGCCTGGAAGTTTCTCCGTTTTTAGCTTTAGATACCGAAGGTACCGCCAAACAAGCTGAAGAACTTTGGAATAAAGTTGACCGCGAAAACGTAATGATCAAAATCCCTGGTACAAAACCGGGTTTGGCTGCTATTCAGCAATCAATTGCAAAAGGTATCAACATTAACGTTACCCTGCTTTTTGGTTTGGAGCGTTACGAGGCTGTTACCGAAGCTTACATTGCCGGTTTAGAGGAGCATTTAGCCGCAGGCAATAAAATTGACCATATTGCATCAGTAGCCAGCTTCTTTTTAAGCCGTATTGATGTTATTGTTGATCCGTTATTGGAAGCAAAAGGCGAAAAAGCTTTAGTTGGAGAAGTGGCTATTGCATCGGCTAAAAAAGCATACGAAATTTACAAAAGGGTATTCAGTACCGAAAGATGGCAAAAGCTTGCTGCTGAAGGTGCACAGCCACAGCGTTTGCTTTGGGCAAGTACAGGAAGCAAAAATCCTGCATTTAAAGATACCAAATACGTAGAGGCTTTAATTGGCCCCGATACTGTTGATACCGTTCCTTTAGAAACTGTTGAAGCTTTCCGCGATCATGGTATTGCTGCCAACACGCTTGAAGCCGGTTTAGACGAAGCAACAGCTACTTTGGCCAAACTGAAAGATTTAGGTATCGATCTGGACGCCATTACCCAGCAACTGGAAGATGAAGGCATCGAAAAATTCAATAAACCATTCGAGAAACTGTTAAAAGCTATCGAAGATCAAAAAAGCAAAGTAGCCTAAACGGCTTTATGGAAACCGCAAACGTAAAAATCCTTTTTTTCGACGTAGGAGGTATTTTATTGTCGAACGGGTGGGGGCACGAGGCACGCGAGGAAGCCGCTAAAAGGTTTAACCTTGATTATGCCGAAGTAAATTCCCTGCACAATTTCATTTTCAACGTATATGAAATTGGCAGCATCACCTTAGATGAATACCTGGATACGGTAATATTTAACCATCCCCGCGATTTTGTAAGGGAAGATTTTAAGGATTTTATTTATTCTACCTCGTATGAGCTACCGGATATGCTGGCCTGGCTTAAAGAGTGGAAAAAAGATTGCGGTTTCCGTATTATATCCCTTAATAACGAGGGTAAAGAGTTAAATGATTACCGTGTACGTAAATTTAAACTACATGATGCGTTCGACGCGTTTGTATCATCGTGCGAGGTAAAAATGCGCAAGCCCGATCCGGGTATATGGCAGCTGGCCATGGGTATTGCCCAGGCATCGCCCCAGCAATGTGTGTACTTTGATGACAGGATGATGTTTGTTACCACGGCCCAAAAACTGGGGATTCGTTCGTTTCAGCATACCAGTTTCGAGATCACCAAAAAAATATTAGAAGACCTTAAAAAAGAAAACCTCAAATAACATGAGCGCAACAACAGATAAATATGCTTTTGGCATGATAGGCTTAGGCGTTATGGGCCGCAGCTTACTACTTAACATGGCCGATCATGGCTTTGCAGTAGCCGGGCATGATAAGGACGCCGCAAAGGTATCATCATTAAATGATGAGGCCGGCGACAGAGCCGCTAAAGGCTTTGGCGATGTAAAAGAATTTATTCAAAGCCTTACCACGCCCCGTGCCATTATGATGCTGGTACCCGCCGGTAAAATTGTAGATGCCGTAATTGAGGAACTTACTCCTTTATTGGAGAAAGGTGATATTTTAATTGATGGCGGTAACTCGCACTTTACCGATACCAACCGCCGTGTTGAGCAGTTGGAGGCTATTGGCCTGCACTTTTTTGGTATGGGTGTATCTGGCGGCGAAGAAGGTGCCCGCCGCGGCCCAAGCATGATGCCGGGCGGCGATAAGGATGCCTACGCAGTAATGAAACCTATATTTGAAGCCATTGCCGCTAAGGTTGATGGTGCACCATGTGTAACCTACATTGGCCCCGGTGCATCTGGTCATTTTGTTAAAATGGTGCATAATGGTATCGAGTATGGTATTATGCAGGTAATTGCCGAAACTTATGAGATATTAAGAAAAGGCTTAAAGCTGGATAACGATTCGATACAAAAGATATTTGCCGAATGGAACGCAGGCCGTTTACAGTCGTTTTTATTAGATATAACCAAAGATATTTTTGCCTACAAAGCTCCGGGAACCGACCACCTGTTACTGGATGATATTAAAGATGAGGCAAAAGCTAAAGGCACCGGTAAATGGACATCACAAGTGGCTATGGACCTGGTTACGCCTATCCCAACTATCGATACTTCGGTATCTATGCGCGATTTATCTAAATACAAACAATTGCGCGAAAAAGCTTCAACCCTTTACGGTTCTGAAATTGAATTGGCAGGCGATAAAGATGAATTGTTGGTTGCGTTGGAGCAGGCTTTTTACTTTACATCTATAGTTACTTATGCGCAGGGCATGCACCTGCTGTCAAAAGCATCTGAAGAGTACAAATACGATCTTCACCTTGGCGAGATTGCTAAGATTTGGAGAGGTGGCTGTATCATCCGTTCGGAGTTTTTGAATGATATTTTTAACGCGTACAATAAAGACCCACAACTGCCGCACTTATTATTGGACAACGATGTGCAAAAACTGGTAAGCGAAACACTGCCTGGTATCAGGAAAATTTTATCGGGCACTATAGCAGCCGGTGTTGCCGCACCGGGATATGCATCAGCTTTAAGCTATTTTGATGCCTTCCGTAGCGAAAAAATGCCATCGAACCTTACCCAGGCACAGCGCGATTATTTTGGCGCGCATACTTACGAGCTGATAGGCAAAGAAGGAACCTTCCATACACAGTGGACCAAAGCCGAAGACTAAACATAAACTATTAAAAGCTGATCACAATGAGCGCAAGCACAAAATCAGACCCTACCATATTTATCATTTTTGGCGGAACGGGCGATTTAAATTCCCGTAAAATTGCCCCGGCACTTTATAATCTGTTTTTAGATGGATGGATGCCCAAGCAATTTTCCATTATTGGTACCGGTCGTACAAAATTAACCGACGAGCAATTCAGGGAAAACCTGTATAACGATATCAACCAGTTTTCGCGTAACGGTAAAACTGACGATAAGCAATGGGCCGAATTTGTAAAAAACATTTACTACCAGGTATCGGATGCTAATGACTTTGAAACCTACAAGGAATTTGGAAAGCGGATTGAAAAACATAATGCCGAGTGGAAGACTAAAGCAAACGTATTGTTTTACCTTGCGGTAGCGCCTAATTTTTTCCCAATCATTGCATCCAATATATCAAAAGCCAAACTGGCCGACGATAAAAAACGGGTGCGTATCATTATCGAAAAACCATTTGGTCATGACCTGGAAACAGCTAAGGAGCTGAATACGTTGTTAAAAAGCATTTTTGACGAGTGTCAGATCTATCGTATTGACCACTATCTTGGTAAAGAAACCGTTCAGAATATTATGGCTTTCCGCTTTGCCAACTCCATTATGGAGCCGCTATGGAACCGTAATTATATTGAGCACGTACAAATCTCGGTTACCGAGCAATTGGGCGTTGAAGAGCGCGGAGATTATTACGACGGATCTGGCGCTATGCGCGATATGATTCAAAATCACCTGTTACAATTGCTTTGCCATATTGCTATGGAGCCGCCGGTTAGCTTTAGCGCCGATGAAGTACGCGACCGTAAGGTTGATGTATTAAAGGCCATGCGTAAGTTTACACCCGAAGATGTACGCAGTTCGGCCGTTAGGGGCCAGTACGGCAGCGGGTGGATGAAAGGTAAAGAAGTGGCCGGCTACCGCGAGGAGCCAAAAGTTAATCCCGAATCAAATACCGAAACTTTTGCAGCTATTAAATTTTTCATTGATAACTGGCGCTGGCAGGGTGTTCCGTTTTACTTACGTACCGGTAAAAGAATGCACCAGTCGTCATCCGTTATTACTATCCAGTTTAAAGATGTTCCGCATTTAATATTCCCGACCGAAGCCGCAGAAAGCTGGCAGCAGAATAGGCTCATCATCAGCATTCAGCCCGAAATGAGTATCCGTTTGCAGGTACAGGCCAAGCGCCCTGGAATTGACATGGTATTAAATGTGGTTGATATGGTGTTTGACTATAAAGGCACCTATACCAACCAGGCGCCTGAAGCTTATGAAACCCTGATACTGGATACCATGCTGGGCGATCAGACCCTGTTTATGCGTGGCGACCAGGTAGAAGAGGCATGGGCCCTTGTTATGCCGATACTAAGTACCTGGCAACATAAAAAGAGCCTGAATTTCCCTAACTATTCTGCCGATTCATGGGGACCCGAAGCTGCCGAAGCATTAATTGCACGCGATGGCTTTAACTGGTTTACCTTACCTGTAAATGGGAAGAAAAATTAATTGAGGGTTCGGGTTGCGTGGTGCGAGGTTCGGGTGCTTGGTTTATGAATAGATAGATTCTTTTCCCGAACCACGCAACCCGACCCTCGCAACTGGAACCCCACAACCCGACCCTCGCAACTGGAACCTCGAACCTAAAAAACATGAATTTAAATATCTTTAATACAGCCGATGAAGTGCTGATGGCACTGGCAGATTATTTTGTTAAAATAGCCGATGCCTCCATCACCGCGAGGGGTAAGTTTACCGTGGCCCTTTCGGGTGGTAGCTCGCCCAAAAAATTGTATGAGCTGCTTGCTTCAACCAGTTATGCCGATCAGGTTGACTGGACAAAGGTTTATTTCTTTTTTGGCGATGAGCGCAACGTGCCCCAAACCCATAAGGATAGTAACTACCTGATGGCCAAAACCGCCCTGTTTGATCCCTTGCTGATAAGCCCGGCCAACATATTTGCGGTTGATACCACTTTTGAACCTGCCGACGCCGCTGCAAGGTATTGGGACATGATAGCTACATTTTTTGATGAAGATGAGCTAAGTTTCGACCTGGTACTTTTAGGCTTAGGCGATAACTCGCATACCGCGTCGTTATTTCCGCATACACCGGTGCTGCATGATACCACGCCAGGTGTAAAAGAAGTATGGCTGGAAGATCAGCAGGTTTGGCGTATTACGCTGAACGCCCCATTGATTAATGATGCACGTTACATTGCGTTCCTTGTCTATGGCGAAGGCAAAGCAATTGCCGTACACCATGTACTGGAAGATGACGAAGATATTGAAGAATATCCGGCCCAGCTGATAGATTCGATTGTTGGCGAAACGGAGTGGTTTTTAGACGAACCCGCCGCCGCAAACCTGCAAGATCTGGAGTCATAAAACATTTTGATCAGATTAAAAAGGCCGGTAGATTAACCATCTACCGGCCTTTATTTTTACTCTGGTATTTAGTGTGAACCGAATGTTTTATGCGAATAACAGAGAGTTAACTTAGTGTTAAAATAAAATGATAATAAATTATGAAATTTGGCTAATTAGATCAAAGAGTTTTATTTTTCATTTAATTATTATCAATAATAATAGATATTTATCGCTAATTATTGAAATTATTTGATTTTTTTAAATAATAAATTTATTTTCTTATCATAAAAATTACAAAAAATTATGACACTAAGTAATATTTATTGCAAATTGTTTAACTAATTAGCTTTTGCATGACAAAGACTTAATAAAGCGTACATTCAAATGTGATTTTATTAATTTATGACTGCTGTATTATTTTATTTATTTAAATAAAATCCGCTAAAAAATACAAATTACATAATCTTTGCCCCGAATTTAACAACTATTTTATTTCATTCCTAAAAATCAGCTCGCCATTTGTAATGCAAATGTTACAAGCTATCTTGTTATTTAACAACTATTAACTATTTAACTGATTTAAGTATGAAAAAAAGTTTTCTCAAAAACTTAATGGGGATACTATTGGCATTATTTTGCCAATACGCGTACGCCCAAAATCGAACCATTACAGGGACTGTCATCGGTAAAAGCGATGGCCTACCCATTCCCGGGGTAAGTGTTGTTGTAAAAGGCACCCGCTTAGGAACACAAACATCCGGGGACGGTAAGTTTTCCTTAAGTGTGCCTGCTACCGCCAAAACCCTGGTTTTTACATTTATAGGATACGTAAAATTGGAAGCGCCAATTGAATCAAATGTGGTAAATGTAACATTGTTTGACGATTCTAAATTATTAAGCGAGGTTGTTGTCACGGGATCGGGCGTGGCTACCAGCAAAGCCAGGCTTGGCATCGCGGTTGAATCGGTAACAGCAGCGCAATTACCCGCTACTCCAAGTGCTTCTATTGACCAGGCGCTGGTGGGTAAAATTCCGGGAGCGCAAATCTCAAGCGTAAACGGAAATCCAGGCCAGCAGGTTAATATTGTACTCAGGGGTATTAATAGCATTCAAGGGGGTACAAAACCGCTTATTTTAATTGATGGTGTACAGCTATCGGCCACCGATATCAATGCCATTGATTTAAATAACATCGAGCGGGTGGAGGTTGTGCAGGGAGCCGCCGGAGGTACAATCTACGGCGCGCAAGGCGCTAATGGTGTTATCCAGTTATTTACTAAGAAAGGTAAACCCGGATCAATGCGCGTAGACGTATCATCCAGCGCTGGCGTTAATACATTGATCAATGGCGGCGATGTGCATCAAGCTAAATTAATGAGCCTGGTTACTGATGCCAGTGGCAATATATTAGGCGCAGCATCCGGAAAGCCGCTTGTCTTTGACAAGACCCTTAGTTATTACCCGGAAAATGTTACCTGGAATAGCCTCGACCCACTTAACCAAAACAACAAGCCTTATAAAAACTTGACCTATTATGATCATTACAAGGAATTTTTTAAAAGTGCTTCAACTATCAATAACTCTATCAGCATATATGGCGGCGCCGAAAAAATAGACTATAATATTTCTGCATCTAACAGTTATCAGAATACCACATTTAAAAATAACGGCGATTATAAACGGTCAAACTTTTCGGCCAATATTGGCATTGAACTATTTAAGGGGTTAAAATTTCGCACCAATACACAGTTAATTTACACCCAGAATAATTTGCTCGATCAAACAGGTAGAGGCATCCTTTACTCCTTAAACAATAGCAGGCCATTTGCCGATTACAATTACACCGATCCCGATGGTAACCATGGCGCGTATTTCGGCGATGCCGTAGGGGTAAACGGCTTTAACCCTAATTATAATACGCAGTACACGCATAGTAAAATTGCAAAGATAGATTTGTTGCAAAATTTTAACCTGACCTATACATTTCCAAAATTTGTTGAACTTGATGTAAAATATGGGTTGAATTATAATACTAACCATAATACCTATCTGGTAGATCCGCAGGATAATAATGCCAATGCGGCGTACACGCAAGGTTATTTAGTAAATTACTATTCGGCCCCTACAATTACCCAGACAGGCGAAACCACTAATGACAACGCATCAACAGTGTTTCAGAATTTAATTGGTACCGCAACTTTCCGTACCGATTTTAAAAATGATTTTCATCTCAATGTACCTTTAAAAACATCCACGCAGTTAACTTACGATTATCGTAAAAATGTTTATAAAGATTTTATCACCTATGGCGCCGATGCTCCGTCATATACTCCGTTCAACTCATCCAATTATTTGATTTTCAAAACCCAATATGACTATGTGGAGCCATTTATAACTTACGGCTATCTGATAAATCAAAAATTTGATTACGGCGAGTATGGCGGCATCTCGGGTGGTTTCAGAAGTGATTACTCATCTGCATTTGGCAGGGGTTCAAAGCCGTTTACATTTCCAAGAGCCGATGCGTACTTAAGGTTGTCATCATTTAGCTTTTGGAACGATGGTAGTTTAGGTGCAATTTTCCCGGAGGTTAAATTCAGGGCAGCGTACGGCGAAGCAGGTATTCAGCCCGGTGCTTTTCAGCGTTACGTTACGCTAAGTACAAAAAACGTAGGCGGCTCAAGCGCCTTTTATCTTGACCCTAATCAACCCAATCCTGATTTAGGTGTAGAGGTATCAAAAGAAACAGAAATTGGAACTGATATAGCCATCGCCGGACTAAAAGACGGTAACTGGTTGAAGAATTTTACCCTTTCGGTAAGCTATTGGAAACGCAAAACCGACAATGCTATTTATCGTGTTGACGCAGCTCCATCTACTGGTGTTGGCAGTATATTACAAAACGCGTTTGGATTATCATCAAACGGTATCCAGATAGCGTTAAATTTCAGCCCATATAAAAGCAAAGCCTTCAACTGGGATTTTACAACCAACTTTGGTCACTCCCAGTCAATTATTTCTTCTGTTGTTGGCCAGCCCGTCGTTGTAACCTCAGCTGCGGGCAGCTCAAACTATGTGTTAAAAGCCGGCGAGAAAATCGGTCAGCTTTATGGCTTCCTTATGCTGCACAAAGTTGACGAAAAAGCGCCCGATGGAAGTTATTTTATATCGCAAAGCCAGCAGGCAAACTATATCACTGCAAGTAATGGCTGGGTTGTAAGCAAAACAACAAAACAGCCGTTTGTAACATCATCACAATATAGCATGGGCGATCCTAACCCTAAATTTAACATGTCGTTTATCAACAACTTCTCGTTCAACAATATTGCAAGCCTTTCGTTCCAGGTAGATTGGGTATATGGCAGCCATATTTATAACCAAACAAAAGAATGGATGTATAGGGATGGTATAAGTGGCGATTATGATAAATCAATTGATATTAATGGTGCTACCGGTGCCTGGACGGCATTTTACAGGGGTGTTTATGCCCAGGTATCGCGTAATGGCACTAAAAATTATTTTTATGAAGATGCTTCATTTGCCCGGTTAAGAAACGTATCGCTTGCTGTTAACCTGCACTCTTTCTTCCATACCAAATCGTTAAAAAAACTGCAATTGGTTTTTACAGGACGTAACCTGGTTACCATAACCAAATACACAGGCTATGATCCGGAAGTCAGTTCAGGTACAGGAAACTCAGCTTTTGACAGAGGGGTTGATCATAATACCATCCCTAACACCAAAACCTACCAGGTTGGCTTAAACATCGGCTTATAATTATTAACAACAGAAGATCATGAATAGAAAGAAAATATATTTAGTAACAGCGCTTTTTGCATTGGTAATAACATCATGTAAAAAGCAGCTTGATGTAAAAAACCCGAATTCGCCAACGGTGGATAATGCAACGACTGAATCGGGGATTATTTCATTTGCACAGGGAGGTGTTTATGAAGATGGCTTCCGGACGTTAAAATATGGCGATGGCGTTTTCGGCTTGTTCTATTCGGGGGCCGTTGGTTTTCACGAAATGATGGGCGATGTAGTTGGCGCCGAAGCTGCCAATGGTTACATTAACCAGATAGGCTGCCCCGATTACGTAATTTTAGATAACGGTACAAAGGTATTGAACCCCAGTGCCCCCGCTAAACAGCACGACTTTTTAAGGTCGATAAATTTAAATGGCAACCAGGGACAAAATACCACTTACTACGAGTGGGCTTATATGTACCAGCTAAACAATGTTTGTAATACCATATTGGCATCTGTTTCAAAAGCGTCATTTTCTGGCGATGCAGCTACAAAAAAAGCGACCATAACGGCATGGGCCTATTGGTGGAAGGGCTTTGCATACGCCCGCATAGGTTCAATATATTACGCCGGCATTATTAATAATACAGCGGGGGCCACCAACGGTAATTATGTAACTAAAGAGGCTATCATAGCCGAGTCAAATGCTGATTTAGATAAAGCGGCAGCAGCTTTATCCGGCATTACAAATGTGGCCGATTACAGTTCCCTCTTAGGTAAGCTGATCCCGGATTTTACCCAGGTTGGTAATGGCGGTATTTTAACAATCGACGAATGGAAGCACAATATCAACACGCTTAAAGCGCGTAATATTTTGGTTAATACACCAGTGGCAACCATGACGGCAGCACAATGGACATCTATTTTAACTTTGGCAAATACAGGGATACAACAAGGCGAAAAAGTATTTACGCTAAGATCGAATGCAACAAACGATCTGTTGGATGCGGCAAACGGATCTGTGTCGGCTAAAACGACCGCGAACGCTGCCGGTGGCAACACCTATAAGTTAAGTGAGCGTTTTGTTCAGGATTTTAAAGCCGGAGACAAAAGACTTGCCAATGTTAAACAAACCAGTGCCTGGCTGGGTAATGCCGATAGGGGTAATATCTTCAATACACGTTACACACTGGTTGACGCGGGTGTTGCTGCCAACAATTTCCCAACGGGGGTAATCCAGTTTTCAAACAGAAACACGGGAGGGTACGAGATGTTTATGGTAGGTAGTTTTGAAGAGAACGAACTCATGAAAGCCGAAGCAGATATTTACCTGAGCAACCTGCCGGCCGCACTTGTCAGTATTGATAAAGTTCGAAATGCCGAAGGAGCTGGTTTAGCAGCGGTTGCAGGCACGACAAGCAGCGTGGCCGTAGTTAAAGAAGAGCTCAGAAAGGAAAGACGCATAGGCTTAGCATTTAGAGGTTTATCATTTTATGACGCCAGGAGATGGGGGATAATTAATGACATATCTGCTGGTGGCGGCCGTACAAATGCTGTTGTAGTCAGCAATTCTGCCGTTGTGAGTACCCATGCAACAATAAATTACAATTTTCTTGATTATTGGGATGTTCCGGATAATGAATTGGCCTACAACCCGGCTCTTGCAGGCAGTGCACCAATAAAAAATCCAAAGCAATAAACAAGATTTGTATCGTTCTTTATATAATATCAGTTAATACTGTTAAGGCCGCGCAAACAAATGCGCGGCCTTTTATATTATAAAAATGATCTTTTATATCTCCACTGTGCCGTCAAACACCTGCACGGCGGGCCCTTCTAAAAATATATCGGTAAAAACCTTGCCATCGTAATCAAAACGAATATTAAGGTTGCCGCCCAATACTTTTATCGGGGTATCTATATGCCCGGTTTGCTGGTTGTGGCTGGCCATAGCAAGCGCTACCGCGGTAACACCTGTTCCGCAGGCAAAAGTTTCGTCCTCTACACCCCGTTCAAAAGTGCGCACAAAGTAACCATCGCCGGTTGGTTCAACAAAATTTACGTTGATGCCTTTTTCGCGATAGGTAGCGTTGTTGCGGATGGCTTTGCCTTCATGAAAAACATCGCGGTGAGCAAGGTCATCAACCAGTTTAACGTAATGCGGCGAACCTGTGTTGAGCACATAGGCATCCAGGTCGGTTTTCAGTTCTTTTACATCTATCATTTGCAGGCTTACCCAATCGCCCTCTGCTGAAATTTTGGCATGGTGCGGCCCGTCTACCGCCAAAAATTCAGTTTCGGTATCAATCACACCCAAAAATTTTGCAAAGGCCACAATGCAGCGGCCACCATTGCCGCACATACTACTGGGCTGGCCATCGGCATTGTAGTAAACCATCTCAAAATCAAACCCTTCCTTGTTTTGCAAAAACATCATGCCATCGCCGCCAATTCCAAAACGGCGGTCGCACAGGCCTGCAATCAGCTTAGGGTTGCTGTGATCAACTATATTTTCGCGGTTATCAACCAGTATAAAATCGTTACCGGCACCCTGGTACTTATAAAATCGTATCTTCACAATAATGTCATTTAGTTAGTTAGCCCCCTCTAAATCTCCCCCGGTAGGGGAGACTTTGATATACTTCAAGCTTAATTAAATTCCGAAATCGAACATCCGAAATACGAAATAAAATTAAGTAAAATCATTTTAACAAATTTTAACAAAAAACCTGATAACTTATCGTTGCTTATGTCGTCTATATGGTATTAAATTTGATTTGTTAATTATAAACAATATAAAGAAAGGCAAATATAAAGATGAAAAAGATTGGTTTAACATTATTAACCGCTTTTGTTGGAGGAGCCATGGCTTTAGGCACTTACAAGGTTATCGAGAGCAAGTATGCTGACAACCTGAGCTTCGAAGACAAACAAAAAGTTTATTTTACCAGTAATCCGCAGGCACCTGTAGTATCCTCAACTGGGGCCCTTGATTTTACAGAAGCTGCCGCAGCGGTAACTCCTGCGGTGGTTTACATTCGCACTACTTACAGCAGCCAGTCGGGCAGTAGCGGGCAGGACCAGTTTGAGCAGATGTTTGGCGATATGTTTGGCCAGCGTGTACGCCCGCAGGGCCAGCAAATGGCATCAGGATCGGGTGTAATCATCTCCAATGATGGCTACATCGTAACCAACAACCACGTGGTTGAAAAGGCGGATAAAATTACCGTTGCTACCAACGATCACCGCACCTTTCAGGCCAAAGTGATTGGTACCGACCCAAGTACCGACCTTGCCCTGATCAAAATCAGCGCTACCGACCTGCCTATTGTAAAATTAGGCAATTCAGACGATGCACGCGTAGGCGAATGGGTATTGGCCGTTGGCAATCCATTTAACCTTACTTCAACCGTTACAGCCGGTATTATCAGTGCTAAAGGCCGCAACATAGGCATTATTGGCAGCCAGGACAACCAGGACGAGAGCAATCCGTTTGGCCGTACCCGCAACCAGCAAACTACGCCTAAGCTGAACAAGGCTATTGAATCGTTCATTCAAACAGATGCTGCCATTAACCCTGGTAACAGTGGCGGAGCACTTGTAAACACAAAAGGCGAACTGATAGGTATTAACGCGGCAATAGCATCGCACACCGGCTCATATGAAGGCTACGGCTTTGCTATCCCGGTTAACCTGGCAAAAAAGGTACTGAACGATATTAAAAAGTATGGTACCGTAAAACGTGGCTTTATTGGTGTAAGCTTTACCGAGCTTAACCCTGATGTAGCACAAAAATTAAACATTAACAATACAACCGGTTTATATGTTAACGACCTGGTTGAGGGTGGTGGCGCGCAAGCTGCTGGTGTACAAAAAGGAGATATCATTGAGAAAGTAGAAGGTATACCGGTTTACGAGTCGTCAGATTTACAGGAACACGTAGGCCGCTTACAACCCGGCGATAAAGTAAACATGACCGTGCTGCGCGAAGGTAAAGAGAAAACCTTTGCCGTAACGCTTAAAGCAGACGCCGCGCCAACTACCCCGCGTACTGCAGCCGTATCAAAATCGGCCGAGGAGCTGTTTAACAAACTGGGCGCAAGCTTCCAGCCATTGAGCCAGGCCCAAAAAGCCAAGTTTCATGTAAACTCCGGCGTTGTGGTAACCCAGGTGCGCGAAGGCAGGGTGTTTGATAGCTTTGAAATTCCGGTGGGCTCTATTATCACCAGCATTAACAAATCGCCTATCAACAGCGTAGCTGATATTGATAAAGTAATCACCAACCTGCGCAATGGTAACCTGGTAATTTCGGGCTACTATCCGGATGGCACAAACTTTAACAACATGTTCCAGGTGCAGTAAGCTGCTTGATGTGCAGATATGCAGATTTCAGATGTGCAGATGTGCAGATTTTAGCTGCACCCCAAAAACAAAAGCCCGGTAATAGCCGGGCTTTTGTTTTTGGGTGCAGTGCTTTAGTCTTTTTAGCTTTCTGCCTTCGGCTTTTGGCCTTAAGCTTTCTACATCAATCTGCCGGGTTATCAATCACCAACTTACTCCAACCTTTTGATCCAGCGTTTTTAATCTCCTTTTTTTTGGCCTCCATCGCTTTTTTAATGCGTGTGCTGTAGGCCCAGCAGGTGCTTTGGCGGATGGACAGGATTTCTGATAATTTATGCGACGAGATTTTCCCTTTTGTAGAGTACATCAAAAAGATCATATAAAAAGCTTTATTGATAGGGATACGGGTATTTTGTAAAATGGTGTAGGCAATTACCGATTCTTCGTAACCGCATTTGGAGCAGCGGCGGCTGTACGGCAAATGCCCGCCCCCGTAATGCGTACCGCCACATTTTCGGCAGGCATAGCCATTTTTCCATTTCAGGTCGCTCAGGAATTTAAAGCAGGTTTCCCTGTCGGGATAAATCCTGCTAAACTCCTCAAAATCAACCTCGGCCGACATAACCCTGTCATGCGTTACCTTCTCAATATCGTTATGTAACGTCACATTATCTTTCTCCAGCAGTACATTCATGCGCGAAATTTCTTCAGCCTGTTGTTGCAGTAATTCGTTCACAGATCGCAGCTCCTCGTTCTGGTCGGCTATCATGGATGATTTTTCGACCAGTTCTTTGGTACGTTCTTGTACCTGCTCTTCCAGCCGTTTATTCAGTACGTCCTTTAGTTCCTCGTTCTGCTTCATCTGCTTAATAATGGCCACCTGGCCATCGTCCTTTTCTTTTTTCAGGATACGTACTTTGTCGCCAATGGCAAAGGAGATGAACAGCATTTCGGTAATAAAGCAAACGCTCAGGCTGTAATAATCAAACTCGGTAACGGGCAGCCACCACATGTTTAAGGCGATGCAGCTTTTGATGATAAAACCAGTGAGCAAAAACAAATACCCGATTACAAAAAAACGAGCCGGCTTGTACCCTTTGGCCCAGGTATAACAGCCTGCATAAAATGCCAGCAATAGCGGAATAAACTCGATGATCTTATAATTAAACCAGCTATTGTTGATAGTAATACAAGCGGCAAAAAACAAACAGCGCAACGCAATAACCCAGCTGGTAGCTTTATATAAACGGGGTGCGTTTACTTTTAAATTGAGCAGGCTTTGGGTAAACAGCACCGCGAATATGCTGGCGGCAAATAAAGCTATGCCATAAGCGTATTGATTCCAGCCTGGATTGTTGGGCCAGATGTATTGGTAGGCAATACCATCGGCACACATTTCGTAAAGGCCAATACTAAGATTGTATGCAATGTAGTACAGGTATTGCACCTTGCGCATGGCAACAAACATCATGAGATTATACAGGCCGAAAACCAGTATCATGCCATAAAAAACACCAAAAAAGAAATACTCATCAAGTGCGTAACTAATAAACCAGCTAAAGGTGCGCAACACCATAATAACATTAACCGAGTGATGCGACCGGATACGGACGTAGTAAACCCCATGGCCTGTTCCAGGATTATTTAAGTTAAGGCTGAAGTTTTTATGGTGATAAAACCGTTCTGAAAACGGGCGGCTGCTCCCCAAAAGTATGGGGACATATTTATTTGCGGCTACCGGCGAATAAACAGTAATGCTATCAATGGTTTGGTCAAAAAATTCAAGCAGCCAGCTGTTTTTGGTAGCGGGGTTTCCGCCGATTTTTATGCGGTACCAATAGGTGGAATTTACGTTCCGGGTAACAGGCGTTGGCTCGGGGTTTACTTTAAAGCGGTTATCAAAAACGGGCAGGCCATTGCCGGTAAACTGCAGGCGGCCGGTAGTATCTTCAAAATAATAAATCTGCTTGTATTCAAATATGTGCTGCTTAACATGGTCATCCAACCGGACAACGATTTGGGCAGAAACAGGGGTAATGAAGTAAAAAAATGATAATATAACGGCGGGAAAAAATCTCGTTAAAAGTTTATACATACGCAGGTAAAAGGGGTAAGTATCTCTCGTACCCGCAGTTTGGTTTTGCGGGCACGAAAGCTGTTTAATTTGGTTAGCGTCAGGCCGGATACAATGATAGTATATTTCTTTTTATAATCCTATTAAAGGTATATAATACAGTTATTTAATGTGATTTTTATTAGGTTAAAACGTTGTTTTCATTTATCTTTTTATAGTTTTTTATAAAGTTAACAAACTTACCAGGCATATGTGGTAGCCGCGCCCTTGACATCCATATCCTTTGCGCATTTTCATTTTGCCTACATCAATTAATTAACCGGGTAACAAGTTTATATTTGCAGTGTTAGGAGAGCCGTGAACATGTTTAAATTATCAAAAAAACGCTGATTCAATTGGCTTTACCTAACAAATAAAACAGATACCAATGAAGTATAAAAAATACAATAGCAAGCCATTTAAATTTTTTTTTGTAGCCATTTGCCTAATGGTGCATTTGCCTTCCTTTGCGCAAAATGTGAGGGTTGCGGCGGCGGCCAACCTGCAATCGGTTATAGATGTATTGCAGAAGGACTTTAAGAAAAAAACCGGCATAAGCATTGAACCAGTGGTTGGTTCGTCGGGTAAACTGGTAGCGCAAATTAGTAATGGGGCACCCTTCGATGTGTTCCTATCTGCAGATATGAGCTTCCCCGAAACGCTCTATAAAGGAGGCTTTGCCGCCAAACAACCAGTGGTGTATGCCAGTGGCAGTCTTATTATTTGTAGTTCGCAAAACATTGGGTTCGAGAATTGGGAGCGCCTGCTATTAACTGCGAGGATAAAAAAAATAGCTATAGCCAACCCGGCCATTGCCCCTTACGGCAAAGCTACCGAGGAGGTTTTGAAATATAAAGGCATTTTAGATGAAGTAAAATTTAAAACTGTTTATGGCGAAAGCATATCGCAGGTAAACACCTATATAACTACCGGAGTTGTCGATGTTGGTTTTACCACCCAATCGCTGGTAAAGGATGCCGGTTCTAAAACAGATCTATACTACAAAGTTATCGCCCCCAAATATTACAAACCTATTTTGCAGGGCATGGTGCTATTGAAACATGGCGTAAATAACCCCGGCGCCGAAAGGTTTTACCAGTATATATTAAGCCCGGCAGCCAAAAGTATTTTTGCAAGCTATGGTTATCGTATACAATAACCACTATTTTTGTTGATGGACTTATCCCCAATATGGCTTACTTTAAAACTGGCAGGCGTTACCACGGCGCTGTTGTTTATTGTAGGTGTACCTTTTGCCTGGTGGTTATCCGGAGGGAGATCCTTTTTCAAAATCATTGTGGAAGCCATTATCACCATGCCATTGGTGTTACCGCCATCGGTATTGGGGTTTTATTTGTTACTGGCTTTTAGTCCGCAGCATGGGTTGGGCAAATGGCTGCATGATAGTTTTGATGTGCAGTTGGTGTTTTCGTTCCCCGGTTTAGTATTGGCATCGGTAATTTATAGTATGCCTTTTATGATTGGCCCGGTAAAATCGGCACTTCAACAGCTGCCCGCTGTGTTGGCCGAGGCCTCTTATACTTTAGGCAAATCGCGTTGGCAAACATTTAAAAGTGTGTTGTTGCCCAATATCAAACCATCGCTGTTAACTGCCATTGTGCTAAGTTTTGCGCACACCTTGGGCGAATTTGGGGTGGTACTGATGATAGGCGGCAATATCCCCGGCGTTACCCGTGTAGCGTCCATCGCGGTTTATGATGCTGTGGAGAAAATGGATTACGCATCGGCCAACAATTACTCGCTTATTTTATTTTCGATAACGTTTGTGATGGTGATAGCTGTTTTTGTATTTAATAAATATCAAGCCAAAAGCCCTTTAGGATGATAAGCATCAATATCGAAAAGAAGCTAAAGGCCTATCATGGGCAGCAGGTACTACATATTGATAAACAATTTGTCACAGGCTGTGTCACCAAAATATACGGGCCGTCCGGCTCGGGTAAAACAACTTTTTTAAAGATAATAGCCGGGCTTATCAACCCGGATAAAGGAGTAATCAAAGCTGATAGTGAAACATGGTTTAATGCGGAAACCAAAATCAATCTATCAACCCAAAAAAGAAATATCGGTTTTGTTTTCCAGCAGTATGCCCTGTTCCCTAACATGACGGTGAGGCAGCACCTTGAGTATGCTACCGCTGATGAAAAATGGATAAACCGGTTGCTGTTGCTGGGCAAATTAGAAACCCTGCAAACGCATAAACCCGATTACCTGTCTGGCGGCCAGCAACAGCGCCTGGCCATTCTGCGGGCATTGGCTATTAAGCCCTGGTTACTTTTAATGGACGAACCCTTTTCGGCCCTGGATGCAAAAATGAAAACGGAATTGATAGCCGCATTAAAAGGATTACTGGAAGAACTAAATATAACCACCATCATAGTAAGCCACAATCCGCAGGAGTTAGACGGCTGGGCCGATGACGAAATGGCTTTTGAGTAAGTTACAGTTAAGTCGAAAGTCTTAAGCCTGCAAGCTCCAGGTCCTTTATTGCCCGGTAGGTGTCCCGCTTGTTTCAAGGCAAATGCGATTTTCCTGACTTAGAACTCAAGACTTTCGACTCAAGACCTGGCCTTATATTCTTTATACCAACCAGCGTATCCCATGGTAGCTAAAACAAGCAAAATGACATATAAAACTGCGGTTACATACAGGTTTTTGTAGATATATAACGGCACGTAACAAATATCTACAAATACCCAAAGTGCCCAGTTTTGCAGAATTTTTCTGGTCATTAGCAATTGCGCAATAAAACTTACCGAAGTGCAAAAGCCATCGATATAAGGTACCGTGCTTGATGTAAAATATTGAAGATACAGACCCAGCAAAGCTGATAGGGCCAGGGTGGCCAATATGACAACTGCATACTCTTTGCCGTTAAGGCTGATTACCGGTTTTTCCTGCCGATCTTTTTTCCGCAGCCAAAAATACCAGCCATAAACACCTGTGCCCAGGAAATAAATTTGAAGGTAGGCATCGCCAAATAAACCACTCTGGAAAAACACCACCATGTAGGCTAATACTGCAATGATACCCGCCAGCCAGTTCCAGATGTTTTGCCGGGCTGCCAGGTAAACGCATGCAATAGTGGTAACGGCACCTAACCATTCCAGGTAGCTGGTTTGTTTAATGCCCTTGATAATTTGCTGGCCGATGGAGAGGTATTGCATTTACATCAAATATATAAAAGCGTTGGATGTTTTTTTGGGGGGATGTGGCTAAGTTGGAGGTAATTGATATTAAATGAATATTAACAATCGGGGAAACTTACAAAGTTTCAGCAACTTCGTAAGTTTGAACCGGGAAGTCTTTACGTTACACCTCAACCACAACTTTCCCAACTGTCCTTCCACTTTCCAGCAAGGTATGTGTATCACCCACCTGCTTCAGCGGGAAAATTTTGGATACATGCGATTTGATGAAGCCTTTTTCTAACAAGTCTGCAATGATTTTCATATCATCGCCGCTTGGGTAAGCCAGCACGTTGTGACCATGAACACCTAATTTCTTTGCTTTTTGAAGCAATTAATTAAAATATTTTTCTTGTTTAATAAAATATTATGTATCATTGCATCATGAAAAATACAATATGTATACAGAGCCAATACCCCCAGCTGATTTATCAGAGGAGATAGCTACGTATTCATAAAAACGATATAAACTAATGCAATCCTCTTAGATAAACCTAAGGGGATTTTTTGTTTTACAGGGTAGTATATCAATGGTCAGATTACTCCGTTTGGAACGGAGAGGCTCCCGGTTCGAGCCCGGGTTACCCTACTATGGAAATATAGCTCAATGGTCAGAGCAGCACCCTTATACGGTGTCGGTTAAAGGTTCAAGTCCTTTTATTTCCACTATAAAACAGCGATTTACGTAAACACAGTTAAAGCTAATAACAATGCGATGAGCGGATAAAGATAATTTAAATAATGTATTGGCCGGTTGCCCGAGTGGTTTAAGGGAGTCCTCTGCAAAAGGAATGTTTACAGGTTCTAATCCTGTATTGGCCTCTGTTTATTTTCATGTGGTGCAATTGGCAGCACAACTGATTTTGGTTCAATTAATCGTGGTTCGAACCCATGCAGGAAAACCCATGCCCATAAATATTAAATACTGTCAATAAATAGTATTAGTTACTTATTTTTGCCTTTTCAACAAATGGCGTTAATTGCTTCTCGTAATAGTCTACAGGTGCATCAGCCGCACTGCCTATAGCGCCGCCCAGGCTAAACTTGTTCCCGGTAAGGCCTATATATTTTGCCTCGCTGTTGTAATCATCATCAAAAATGATGCGGTTACGCTCGGCACCGTTTACGTTTTCTTTAAGCAGTTTGTATGTTCCGCTTTTTTTTAATACGTGTTTCAGGTAGTATTTGTAATTAGTGGCCGAAAAGTTGTAAACGGTACCATTACCTGGCTTATAAGCGCTGCTGTCGGTTGGTGGCGGGCAATAACAGGTTGTACCCCGGTATTCCCAGCTGCCGTTAATGCCAATGCTTGTGCTATCATCTTTTTTGCAAGCGAATAAAAACAAGGCGGTGGCGCCCGCAAGTAATATTTTTTTCATTGATACTCAGGTTTATTAACCTTATTACGTTAATGATGACGAAAATGCTACAGTAAATTATTGGCCAATAATTAAAAAATCAGTATAATCGTAACAGTAACCTTTTACAATTAAAATGAATAATATTAAACATCTTACAAAGATATCTGTTTTTTTACTTTTAATAGCCATATTGCAAAGCTGCGGCGGCCCCAGCGGTCCGGGCATTTATAAAAATGAAAAAATAAGTTCAGGCGATCAAAGCCGTTTCCACGATTTAAACAACAAACTGTTTGCGGCCCTAAAAACTAACGACGAACCCCAACTGGAATACATCATGTCGCAGGATTTTATAGCTGTCTCCAATAGAAAACGGGCTGTTGAGTTGGTAAGTAATCGTTTTAAGGAAGATGAATATAAGATACTTAACGAGTACTATGTGGTTAACCGCTACATTCATGGCGATACCATTAAATCGGCCTTAACGGGTGGCAAATACACCGTTTACTGCCCCGGCGGCGTTAAGGAAATGTACATTGCCTTTTTTGTGCCCAAACATATTGCTAACCAGTACATGATAACTGCACTTTATTGCAAGTACGATTATGGCTGGAAACTTAGCCAGCTGGAAACCAACGCTTATACCAAAAACGGAAAAAATGCGCCCACGCTTTTAGCCGATGCTAAGGCCGCCTACACAAAAGGCTTCCTGGTAAACGCACTGAATGATGGGGCCTCGGCTATAGATTGCTCAAGGCCAAGCAGTATCTGGAAATATGATAGTGAAACCGAGGCCGGTGAGTTTTACAGTGATGTTTTAAACCAAACATCGGCTAAATATCAGGTTCCGCTACCAATTAAAGGCGCGCCAACCCACCTGGAAATCATCAGGATTTTTACCCAGGAAGATAAGGAAGGTACCTTCCCGATGATATATTATTTAACCAACGTTAAGCTAAGCGATACTACGGCTATCAAAAAAGAGAACGAAGTAATTAGGAAAGTGATAGATAAAACTATCCCCGGCATTGATAAGGATAATAAATACGTGCTGTATTCGGCTTTTAACGAGTGGCCTATGGGCGTTAAAAGCGTTGAGCATTTTGATATGAAGCAAAAGATGTGAGTAAGCGGAAGACTGAAAGCTAAAAGCCAGATTTGCTAAACAAAGGCGTTATGTGAATAGATAGCTCCTTTGTTTATTTTTATTCACTATCCTCGTTCTTGATGCCTTTTAGCAAAGCATAAATAGCCATAGCATGGCCGTGGCCTAAATCAAAATCCGCCTTTAGCCAGGCTACAATATCGCCCGCTTTTGCTTTTAATTCGCCGTTGTGTGTAAAACCTTTTTCTTCGGCTATCGCCCTGAAATCTGCCGGTCCTTTGCCTGTTTTGGTTTTGATGGTTTTTAAATATCCCTGGAATGACATAGCTATTCAATATGGTTTATCGGGCTAAATATAAAAAAAGACAATTGATGAGGGATGCATCAGGAAGCTTTGCTGGTAACCTCCACCAAATAAACCAACCCGGTTTCATCAACCTGTAGTTTCACTCCATAGTTTTCCAGGCCGCTATTTGCCAGCAGGCGATAAATATCCTGTTCGGTACGTTCAATCAGGATCCAGTCTGATAGGTATTCCATATATATGCGATAGGGGTTGTGGTGCTTAATGTTGGTGAAAAATATTTTGCCGCCCACGGCCAGGTTTTGTTTTAAGGCAGATAAAACCCTGGTTATTGCTTTATCGCTTAAGTAATCAAATACACCGCCAATAATAATCAGGTCATATTGTTGGTTAAGCGTACGGGCAATTTTATAAATGTTGCCATGAATGGCACTCACGTTATACTTAATAGCTTCGAGGTTTTGCATCGAACAGGCCAGCGCATCCTTATCCGCATCAACAATAGTAATATCAACTTGTGTACCTTTTATCAGGCCGATGTTTAAGCGGATGTCTTCAGACGTTCCGCAAGCTATAGACAGTACACTTGCCAATGGATTGCCTGTTACAGTTTTTTTTATCAATGCCGATTGGTATTGCACCTTATGGATATGCTGTTTGCAGATATCGGATGTTAAAAAGAAATCCTCAAGCAGGTGTCCCGTAGTGCCGGGAACAGCTTTGTTTTCACCGGAGATGAGGTGCCCGATGGCCTCAAAATCACCCTGATACCCCCTGCGCCATTGCTGCGCATTATTTACAAATGGCGAAGTAGCGGCAATGTTCCGGATGTTGGGGATCAGGTTGATAATGTCTTCGCGTTGGTTACTTATTTCCAGATCGTTCACCAGGTTTTTAAAATATTGGAAGAACAATTTAAGTGATCCGCCATCAATAGTGGCCGCGGCCGCCACATTATTATCCAGTTTTTTTAACTGCGCTACAGACATACAGGGAGTTGTTTAATTATAGCGCAAGGTAGCCTGGGCAGGTTTGATTATAATAGTGGGTTTTACGTGATTTAGCCGCAAGAGATATCGTATTTATACGGAATTGTCGCCGTCATATATCATCGATTGTTATTGCCGGAAAATATGCCATTAAATTGGTTGAAAGAGAGGCAAAGTTTAACTTTGTGTCAGTATACATCTATCAAGCCATATGTCGAAAAATAAAAAAAGGAAAGTAGTGCCATTAAAGCCGGTTCAGTTAAGTGCCGAAAAATATATAAAAACACAGGCGCGCTTATTGCCCATTGCCGAATGTGTTATAAATAAAGATTGGGAAACCGCAGGGATGTGTAATATCCTTGTTGCCAGGAAGCACAAAAATGGCAATTTAACAATCGGAATGTTTTTGGTTGATACGTATTGCCTTGGCCCCAAGGATGTGTTATATGAATTTAACCTGAGCCCGGAAAAATATGATGAATGGAAAGGTAAGTTGGCCGATGGGATAGTAGCGTGCGATTATGTTTTAGCGCACAATATAATTTATGGCGCCATTGCTTATGCCGAAGACTATGGATTTAAACCACATAAGGATTTTGATATTGCCCAATATATTTTAGAAGAGGATAACGAGGATATTGAACTGATAGAAATAAAATTTGGCCAGGATGGAATGCCCTGTTATGTGCCCGGCCCATATGATTCCGACCACAAGATTCAAACCATTATTGGTACGCTTAACCGCACGGCTGGCCGGGGTAACTATACATTTTTGGGCGATGGTGATGATCTGGACGATTTTGACGATGAGGATTGGGATGATGACGACGAAGATGATTTCGACAAAGCACAGGCAACCATAAATGAACTATTGCTGGATGTTTATCAAAAAATAAGTGCAGTATATGGCGAGCGTTTTAGAACTGACGACACCGGAAAAGCGCTTAACGAGCCCTTTATTGGCTTAAAATATCATTTGAGCGATGATCCCGCGGAAACAGCCTATCTGAAATTTGACCATGCGGCAGAAGAAGAGGAGTATTACCGCCTGCTAAACCTGGCAATTGACCATGAGTATGACCTGGTAATAACGGGTGTACAGGAAGCTATTGCTAAATACTCGGGGTCGGCGCCATGGTATATGTTATGGCATTCTGTACTTGACGCAGGCGGGCAGCGCCGGGAGAGCTATAGGGTAGCCAGGATAATGTACAATATGTTTCCTGATTATTTGCCCGCCAAAGTGAGCTATGCCAATATGCTTATTGATACCGACGAGCCGGAAGGCGTGCTTGCTGTATTTAACGGACAGCCCGACCTTGGGTATATTTGCCCCGAACGTAAGGTATTTAACCTTACCGAAGCTGCAAATTACTATGCCTGCATGTGCCGTTATTTTATTGCTGCCGATAATGTCGAATCGGCCGATATGTATATGGAAGCGATCATCAGAAATAACCTGATCGGGCAGTGGGGCATCCGCCCCGCTTTACGTGAGCTTTGCAATGCGAAGATGGAAAAACTTGGCATTGTAATAGGGAATAATGAAGTGGCTAATGATGAATAGGCGTTTAAAAATGAGTAAGCGGCCGCAACATCCGGGGTATACACGGCTAAGTATCAGCCCGGTGTTTGATGCTTTTTTGCCAAGCCGGAACTGAAAGCCGAATAACTTTTTTAATTATTAAGTATTGCGGTGTTAATGGTGCAGTGACAGATAATTTTTGGTAGAAAGCCTTAAGTTCAATTGTATAGAATAATAAGCTATTTACCTGGTTTTAGTACAGAAAACAGGAGCAGGAAGCGTTGTTGCAGGTAACTTTAAGGTAGAAATTATAGTTGGTATTTAAATTGCAAATGGTTTAATACATCATTTGAAAAACAATTTTTATAATCAATTAAAAAAACTATCATGAATTCATTATTGTATATCATTGCTATCATCCTGATTATAGGCTGGGCAATTGGCGCGTTTGTTTACTCTGTAGGTAGTTTAATCCACATTCTGTTAGTTATTGCTATAATAACCTTAATACTGGGGTTTTTACGCAGAGACACCGCAATATAACCTTTCCCGATATTTAAAATACCCCCCGGCCTGCTAAACAGGCCGGGGGGTATTTTTTGACTCCGCAGGTATGCCGTTAAATCAATAATACCGAAATGGGGCATATGGCTGCAATAGTTATTGGGTAGTATAGGAATTAGGCCGCCCACAGCTGGCGTGGGCCAATGCCATCAATTAAACAACGTTAAAGGCATCCCATCAGGAGCAGTTTCATTACTGCGGCGCTGCGTTCGGCATTGTTTTTTACGCCGATATATGGTTATCCCTCACCATTTTTTCCAGCGCCGAAATCCAGGTTGGCGAATCGTTCAGGCTTTCTACCAATTGTACGCGTTCGCCGCCAAGGGCTTTAAACTCGTCGCCGTATTCGGTGGTTACTTCGTAAACAGTTTCCAGGCAGTCGGCCACAAAGGCCGGACAAAATACCAGCAGGCTTTTTTTGCCGGCTTTGGCCAGGCTGGCTACCACTTCGCTGGTGTAAGGCTGTACCCATGGGTCGTTACCCAGGCGCGATTGAAAGCAAATAGTATATTTTTCTTTGGGAATATTTAGTTTATCGGCTATCAGCTTTGCGGTTTGGTACGACTGCGCCGAATAACAAAATTTATTGGCATCAGTAATAGTTTCACAGCATTTATCAACCTTTAAGCAGTGTTTGTGGGTATGGTCGGCTTTAATCAATTGCCTTTGCGGCAGGCCGTGAAAACTAAACAGCACATGATCAAACTTTTCGGGATCGTATTTGGTGGCGTTTTCGGCAAAGGTGGCAATCATCAATTCGTTATCATGAAACGAGTTCACAAACGATATGGTTGGCTTGGTGGGCCATTGCATCAGCAACGCCATCACCTTATCATAAACAGAGCCGGTACTGGCCGATGCATATTGCGGAAAAAGGGCAATCACTTGGATATCATCAACCAACGCGTCTTTCAGTCTATTTAATGCCGATTCGATAGTAGGGTTTTGGTAGCGCATGGCCAGTTCAACAACATACTCATCGCCCAGGCGTTGTTTTAAAGCTTCTTGCTGTAAAATGCTGTAGTGCATTAGCGGCGATCCGGTAGTATCGCTCCAGATAGCCCGATATAACTTGGCAGATTTTGGCGCGCGGAACGGAACAATCAGCCCACGCACCAGCAAGGTACGCAGCACAGGATTAATATCGATAACCCGTGGATCCATTAAAAACTCATTGAGGTAGGTACGCACATCGGCTGTCGACGCGCTGTTTGGTGTACCCAAATTGATTAATAAAACACCTTTTTTGCCCATAATTTTCAGTGCACGAAATTAAATAATTTTTGGCCCCCTAACCCCCTAAAGGGGGAACTTTTTACAAACAGATGAGCCCCCCGGCCCCCTGAAGGGGGAGCAATAATGAACATACCCAACTTGTAAATCAAAAACTCCCCCTTCAGGGGGTTGGGGGGCTTCGCCACATCATCCACCACGGTGTTCCCGGCGAATGGTGGTGCTCATAATGATAGCCAAAAAAGTAGCAGCTAAAAAATGCCAGTATGTGGTTTTTCTTTTGGCTTCGGGCAAAGTATATATTATCATGCTCGCCTTTGTGGGGTTGGTAAGTGCCAAAATAAAACAACTGTAAAGTGCTAAGCAACGATGGTGCTACCCAAAACAACAACAGGTTTTGCTGGGGAATCCAGATTTTTAATACGTTGAATAATGCCGCCATTATTACAATTTGCCATATCGAAAGATAATTGCGGATAAACCTTACATACCAACTCCAGAAACCGCCGTTGTGGTAATCAGGGTCGTGGTTGGTGTGTACGTGGCTATGGTGCAAATGGTGCCTGGTGTACAGTTGCGGGTACCAAAAACATGCATATAAAAAAGTGCACAGGTAACCAATAACGTTGTTGATGCCCCGGCTGGGCGATATGCTGCCGTGCATGGCATCATGCGCGGTGATAAACAAGCCGGTATATAAATGCATTTGTACCAAAACCAACAGGTAAACCAGCGGATTGGTAAAACTAAAATGCCATTGCATCAATAAAATAATGGATATTACCCAGCAACCTATTACCGCCAGGGCAACCAGTAAACCGATATTGGAGGGGCTCTTTTGCATGCGGGATGATACTATGTAAAGATGTCGAAATAATTCCCGGATATCAACAAAACAAAAGTCTCCCCTACCGGGGGAGATTAGAGGGGGCTTAGCATGCTGTTAAATGCTTTCAATAGCTTCCTTTACTTGCTGCATCAGCCACATCGGTGTTGAAGTAGCGCCGGCAATGCCCACGGTATCATTTGGCGAAAACATTGATGGCTCCAATTCGTTTGTCGACGAAATGAAATAGGTATTAGGGTTATGCTTACGGCAAACCTCAAACAGCACCTTGCCGTTTGATGATTTTTTTCCGGATACAAATACTATTTTATCAAAACGGGTAGCAAACTTAGGCAAATCCTTATCCCGGTTTGATACCTGGCGGCAAATGGTATCATTGGCTTTAAGGTTGTACCCGCGGGCTATCAATTCATCTTTTACGTTGTAAAACTTTTCCATGCTTTTGGTGGTCTGGCTGTACAGCGTAATATTTTGCGGCAGTTCCATATTGTCCAGTTCGGCAATATCCTGAAAAACCAGGGCTTCATTGTTAGTTTGTCCCTGCAGGCCCACAACCTCGGCATGGCCATGTTTGCCAAATATCAGGATCTGCTCGTTTGAATCGTAGGATGTTTTAATGCGGTTTTGCAGCTTTAGCACTACCGGGCACGATGCATCTATCAGGGTAATGTTATTCTCTAACGCGGTGCGGTAAGTGTCGGGAGCTTCACCATGGGCGCGGATAAGTACTTTCTCGTTACGCAGGTTTTTCAGTTCGGCATGTTCAATAATGCGCAGGCCCTGGGCTTTCAGGCGTTCAACTTCCTCGTCGTTATGCACAATGTCGCCCAGGCAGTACAGGTAGCCGTCTTCGGCCAGTATCTCTTCGGCCATATCAATGGCATAAACTACCCCAAAGCAAAAGCCCGAATCCTGATCAATAGTAACCTTTAAGTTGTACGCTCCCATGGTGTTGCAAATATACCTATGATTTTGTTGATTATTTAATAGGATTGTAAAGATTAGGTTTGATGGAAAGGATTGTGTTTTTGCGCCTGAAAGATAATAATGGCAATGCCTGCGGCCCGGGCTATCCGCTTATACTACACCGGCCTTAGCCACATTGGCCGGTATTCGCTCCTATCCCTATTGCGGGGGAAGTTTCTTTTTTTGAGCCATTGGCTTTGATGACAAGATTGTGTTTCAAATTAAATTCCATAATTTGCTCAATACAGGCCCGGATAATACCGCAACCGATAATAAAATTATCTGCACATCAATAAATTATTTCCCAATTCTGTGCAACGTTGTGAAATAGCTTGCGTCTATTAACCTGAAGCTTAACGCAATTGGAAGCAATATTTGTAGATAAACATTACACACTGGTGCTGGAGTGCAAGCAGGGAAGCAAAAAAGCTTCCTATGAGCTCTATCGCCTGTATGCCAAAGCGATGTTGAACGTCGCCTTTAGGATAGTGGGCAATATTGGCGAGGCCGAGGATGTTTTGCAGGAGGCTTTCCTTGATGCTTTTAACAAGCTGAAGGATTTCAGACAGGAAACCACGTTTGGGCTTTGGCTCAAACAAATAGTGGTAAACCGGTCTATAAATTTGCTCCGTAAACGAAAGCTGGAGCTTATTGAAATAGAAGGTGATCATCTGGAAAACATCCCGGATGAGGAACCCGAAGATGATGACGACGTGCAATACCAGGTAGCGTTAGTTAAAGAGGCTATGAAACAATTACCGGATGGTTACCGGCTTGTGCTATCCCTTTACTTGCTGGAAGGTTACGACCACGAAGAAATTGGACAAATATTAAATATATCTGAAAACACCTCAAGAACGCAGTTTTTGAGAGCTAAAAGGAAACTAATGGAAATTTTAAAAGGAAGAGGAAAAGTGTCATGAGCAAGCGATTTGAAGATTTCATGAAAAATAATCACGATGAATTTGACGAGATTGAGCCATCGGCAGATCTGTGGAGTAAAATAGAGGCGCGTTTAGATACGCTGGATGCGCCAAAAAAGCGCGAAGCCAAAACCTTTTCGCTCACATTCGTGCTAAAAATGGCCGCGTCCATCATCGTGGTGATGGGTATCGGTTTCGGGGTATATCTCCAAAGCCAGAAAGGCGCAAAAAGCGTTGACCTGGCTGCTATTAATCCCGAATATGCCAAACAACAGGTGCATTATGCATCATTGGTTAAAACACAGCTTAACCAGCTTAAAACAGCATCAAAAGGCGACCCGCAGTTGTTTAAAGAGTTTACTGCCGAGATTGCCAAAATGGATTCGACCTATAAAAAACTAAATAGCGATTTAGCCACAAGCCCTAACCAGGAACGCGTTTTACGTGCAATGATCCGGAACTTGCAAATACAAACCGATGTGCTTAGTCAGCAATTAAATGTAATAGAGCAATATAACGAGACTAATAAAGATCAAAAAGATGAAATCAAAAATATTTAAACCTTTCCTGTTTACGCTGATGGTTTTATTAACCGTAGGCAACATTGGCTTTGCGCAACAAAAACCGGCTAAACCAGCTAAGCCTGCAAAACCGACCATGGCACCCAAGGCAGCCCAAACGGCTGATGATGACGATGATGATTCGGGCATGGACTCGAAGGATTATCAGCAAAAAATGAAAGATCTACAGGCCAAAATGCATGATCTGCAGGTAAAAATGAACTCGCTCAATAAGCAAAAGTTCAACAAAACCATGAAGCAGAACATGAAGCATTTTAGCAAAAGCTTTAAGGGGTATGATAAAACTTTCAAGTTTGACAGCTTAAAAGGTTTTGCCTATAAGTTTAACGACAGTATGTTAAACTTTGCCTACAAATTTGATACCCACATAGCCCCGATGATTGCATTTGGCTTTAAAGATTTTGATAAAAACTTCAACTTTAACTACAACATAGATGGTGATGATGATACCAAAGTACAAACCGGCGACGAAGTTGTAAAAACTAAAAGCTACAGCAAAAGCTACAGTGTTGATGGTAACGATGTAGTTAACATTGATAATAAATTTGGCAAGATAACGGTAAACACCTGGGCTAAAAACGAGGTAAAGGTTGATGTGCAAATAAAAGTAACCACCAACGATGCCGATAAAGCACAAAAAATGCTGGATAACGTAAACATCCAGGATAGCAAGGACGGAAACGGGGTTTATTTTAAAACCTCCATAAATTCCAGTAACGACAACAATGGCTCATGGGGTGGCTTATTCAGAAGTGGAAATTCGGTACGGTCAATGGAAATAAACTATACTGTTTACATGCCTGCCAAAAATCCGCTCACTATCAGCAATAAATACGGCGCTACCGATCTGCCCGATCTTGGCGGCAAACTCATCATCAGCAACTCATACGGCAGCCTTGTGGCCAAAGCATTAAGCAATACAAGTAACCAGATCAGGGTAAAATACGGCAACGCCACCATTGGAAACTTAACCGGCAGCAACCTTGATGTAGCTTATGGCAGCTTAAGCCTGGGCGATTGCGATAAGCTTACTGCCAACCTAAGCTATAGCTCGGCAAAAATTGGCCGTATCAAAACATCGGGTACCATAAACGTTAAGTTTGGCGGCGGTATCAGTATTGAGGATGTAGACAAAAACCTGAAAGATCTCTCGGTACGGTCGTCATACTCCAGCATAAAACTGGGCCTGGGCGATAACCAAAGCGCCGATTTTGATGTAACCGTGCGTTATGGCAGCTTTAACTATGGCAACCACGATGTAAGCCTTACCAGCAAAAGCCCCGCCGATGGCGAGCGCGGCTTTAACCCCACCAAAAACTATAAAGGTCATTTTGGCAAAGGCGGTACCGATAAAACCATCACCATCAATTCAACCTTCGGAAGTGTAAACTTTGATTAAGCGATAAATTCATCCTTTTACGCAAGCCCTTGCCCTAAAAAGCAGGGGTTTTGTTATTTTTGGGCTTAACCACATCGCGCACCTATGGATTTATCGATATTTGCCCAGGCCGAAACCTGGATCTCCCTGCTTACACTTACCGTTTTAGAGATTGTTTTAGGTATAGATAACATTGTGTTTATCTCGATATTATCAGATAAGCTGCCTGCAAAACAGCAAAGCAAAGGCCGCCGCGTTGGTTTAGGCATGGCCATGATTACCCGCGTCTTGCTGTTGCTATCCATAAGCTGGGTAATGACACTTACGGCCCCCTTGTTTAACTTAAGCAATCTATTTAATATCACCGATCCTGACTGGGCCGAAAAACTGGCCATATCCGGCCGCGATCTGATCCTGATTATCGGTGGCCTGTTCCTGATCTATAAAAGCACTGCCGAAATTCATCATAAAATTGAAGGCGAAGAAGAAAACAGCGGGAAGGTGAAGCCACAGGGTTTTATAGCCACCATTATCCAGATCATGTTGCTGGACATCGTTTTCTCTTTAGATTCGGTGATTACCGCCGTAGGTATGGCCAGCCACGTCGAGATCATGATCCTGGCGGTTATTATAGCCGTAGGCATTATGATGTGGGCATCAAACAGCGTATCGGGCTTTGTGAACAAACACCCTACGGTTAAAATGCTGGCGCTATCTTTTTTACTGCTGATAGGCGTGTCGCTGTTAGCCGAGGCTTTTGAACAGCATATCCCCAAAGGTTACATTTACTTCGCGATGGCGTTTTCGGTTTTGGTAGAGTTGTTGAATTTGAAGATGAAGGGGAACAGAGCCAAGAATCAAGAGTCAAGAATCAAGAAATAGACAGGTATTCATCTTTAGGGTATTACAAAACAAATTTTCTGTCTTGATTCCTGACTCTTAACTCTTGATTCTCCTTCAAAACACCCGGCAAAGCAGCCCTTTCAAATATTCCCCTTCGGGGAAAGAAGCCCTCACGGGATGGTCTTCCGGCTGATGAAACTGGTATATGAATTGCACCTGTTTACCGGCATCTAAGGCAGCCCATGCAATTACCTGTTTAAAGGTTTCCATATCCATAGCGCCCGAGCAGGAATAGGTCGCCAACAAGCCGCCTTCGTTTAGCAAAAGCATCCCCAACCGGTTCAGGTCTTTGTAAGCACGCGAAGCCCTTGTTAAAGCTGAGCGTGATGGCGCGTATTTAGGCGGATCGAGCACAATAATATCAAACTTTTCGCCGTCGTCCCTGAATTTACGGAGCTGGGTATTAACGTCGGATTTGATGGCGGTATGTTTATCAGCATCCAATTTATTAAGCAGGATGTTTTCCTTTAATGTTTCAATGGCCAGGGCCGAACTATCTACACTGGTTACGGATGAAGCGCCGTTTTTAAGGCTATTTAGCGTAAAGCCACCGGTATAGCAAAAGCAATCCAGTACTTTTTTGTTTTGGGCATAAGTGGCAACTACGTGGCGGTTATCCCGCTGATCGCAATAAAACCCGGATTTTTGGCCTTCGGTGATATTGATGCCGTAAACTACATTATTTTCCAGCACCTCTACTATTTCGGGTGGCGGGTTGCCGGCTAATACTTTATTCTCGGTTTCGCCCATGCCCTCATGCGCCCGCGACGCCGTATCGCTTTTATCCGAGATACTTTCGGGGTTTAGCAGCTTTTGCAATTCGTCAATAATTACCGGCATCATACGTTCCATACCCGATGTAAGCACCTGCACCGCCAAATGCCCGGCGTATTTATCAACTATAAGCCCCGGCAAATAATCCGATTCGCTAAAAACCAGGCGGCAGGTATTGGTGCCGTTTTCCAATACATTGGCGCGGCTTTTAACAGCCATTGCCAATTTGCTGCGAAACCAAGCGTCATTAATTTCAGCTGCCTCATCCCATTCCAGCAAACGTAAAGCAACCCTCGATTGATCGTTATAAAAACCATAGGCCATAAATTCGCCTTTGGCATTAAGCAGGCGTACCACATCGCCATTGGCGGGCTTACCTTTTACTTTATCAATAGCTCCCGAAAATACCCAGGGATGCCTTTGCACAACAGCTTTCTCTTTACCTTTACTTAAAACAACGTCAATCATGGGTGCAAAGGTAGTAAAAAGCTGAAAGCTGAAAGCCTTAGGCTAAAAGCTATGATAGCAACTGCACAATGCTTTCAGCTTTTTGCTTTAAGCTTTCAGCTCCATTAAACCATTCATCATTTTATTACTCCAATACAATATTTTCCAATTAAAAACATTTGGTATCTTAGTATCCGAAACATAACATGAGAAAAATTTACCTATTGGTAGCTACAGTGCTATTGGCATGTTGTAGCTATAAAAGCTATGCCCAGGTGCCCCGCATTCCTGAGGCCAGTTCTACGCAAACCATTATCCAGGATTTTGGCCTGGGTAAAGTAACCGTTACCTACTCGCGCCCAAATGTTAAAGACCGTAAAATTTTTGGCGGCATCATCCCCTGGGGCGAAGTTTGGCGCACCGGTGCCAATGCAGCCACTGTAATTACCTTTTCTGAAAAAGTTTTAATCGAAGGCAATAGTGTACCCGCAGGCAGTTACTCGCTTTTTAGTATCCCCGAAAAAAATGAGTGGACCATCATATTAAACAAGGTGGTTAAACAGTGGGGTGCTTACAGCTATAAACAATCGGAAGATTTTTTGCGCTTTACCGTGAAACCTATGCGTGTAAGCGAAAAACGCGAAACCTTTACTATGGCTTTTGCCAACTCAACCACCAAGTTTTCTGACCTGTACCTGGTTTGGGACCATACTTCGGTTATGATTCATTTACAAACAGATGATGATGCCAAAATAACCGCCAATATTGATGAGCTGATGAAAGGCGACAGGAAGCCTTACTATTTCAACGCCATCCAATATTACTACGAAAACAACAAAGATGTTGATAAAGCTTTAGGCTGGGTTTACGAGGCCGAAAAAATTGAGCCTAAAGGCCCCTGGTATAAACTATGGGAATCGCGCTTGCTATTACGCAAAGGCGATAAAGCAGGCGCTATTGCCGCCGCCGAAGCGGGTATAGCCCTATCTAAAGCCAGTAAAGATGATGAATACGAACGTTTAAATAAAGAAGCGCTGGATCACGCGAGGGATTAAGAAGCCTCACCCAAACCCTCTCCAAACGAGGGGGCTTAAAAACACATATAAAGGCTTTTTGCTTGATGCAAAGAGCCTTTTTCTATTCCCCTCTCAAGAGGGCTGCTGTGTGTACATATCTTTAAAACAAAAGGAAATGACATTTTTTTTTATTATTGGTACGTTTCCAAAAGATGTATACACACAGTAGCTCAAGAGGGGGTGCGACGGCATAGCGCGTAAGCAGGGATGTGTTCCGCGTTGCGGGTAGCAGATTTAGGTTGTCTCAGTAACAACCCTTTTTTTTCCAACCATCCTATTCAACACCAGCCCCAAAATCATAACCAGGAAACAACCTATCGGGTTAAGCCATAGGTAGGCTACCGTTTTAGTTAGGCCTAAATATATAATGGTAGCTTCGCTGATGATAGCGGCAATAAATACAGCATTGCCGTTTATGCGTTTCATATAAAAGGCTACCACAAATACGCCCAGCACGGTACCATATATGTATGATCCCAACTGGTTTACCGCTTCGAGCAGGTTGCCCAGCTTGCTGGCATATAAGGCCATAATTACGCATACTACACCCCAAAATACCGTTGCCAGGCGCGAGGCATTCAAATAGTTTTGGTCGGATGCATCCTTGTTTATGGTGCGTTTATAAATATCAACCACCGTTGTAGATGCCAGCGAGTTTAACGCGCTGGCAGTTGAACCCATGGACGCCAGGAATATGATGGCTATCAATAGCCCCACCAATCCGCGCGGCAGATATTGCTTTACAAAGGTAAGAAACACGTAATTGGTATCGTTATCATCGGCACCGGCGTTGCTTTTCTTCATTATATCAATGGCTTGCTTCCTGATGTCTTTGGCTTGCTTGTCGGCATTTTTAAGGGCGGCCTGGGCCTGGCTTACCTGGTTGGCATCTTTACTGTCAAAAGCCTTAATCAGATCGTTAGTTTTGGCTTTTCGCTGTTCAAAGGCCTGGGTATATTGCTGGTCGAGCTGGTTGTATGCTGCTGCGTAGCTGCCTTTACGCACATTATTCACCTCGTAATTGTTAAAAAACATGGGTGGGCGGTTAAACTGGTAAAAGGCAAATACCAACACGCCAATCAGCAGGATCAAAAACTGCATGGGTATCTTTATCAACCCGTTCATAATCAACCCCAGGCGGCTTTGCCCAATAGAGCTACCAGTTAAGTAACGCCCAACCTGGCTTTGATCTGTACCAAAGTACGATAGTTGTAAAAAGAAGCCCCCTATAAGCCCGCTCCATACATTGTAGCGGTTGTCCCAGTCAAACTTCCAGTCAATAACGTTCATGCGGCCAAGTTTGCCCGCCATTTTTAGGGCATGCGTAAAACCAACGCCTTTTGGCAGCAGGCTAACCACTAAAATTCCGGCCAAAAACATCCCCGCGAAAATGATGCTCATCTGCAGCAGCTGGGTATATGATACCGCTTTACTGCCGCCGTAAACCGTATAAAATATCACCAGGCCACCTATAAACAGCGTGGTATAAACGGTATTGATGTTTAATATGGTCGATAATATGATAGCCGGCGCGTAAATAGCCACCCCGGTTGATAAGCTCCTGAGCACCAGGAACAAGAATGATGTTAACGCCCTTGTCTTCAAATCAAAACGCTGTTCCAGAAATTCGTATGCGGTATAAACCTTCAGCCGGCTAAACATGGGTACAAACGTAACGCACAGCACAATCATGGCCAGCGGCAGCCCAAAGTAAAACTGCACAAAACGCATCCCATCAGAATAAGCCTGGCCCGGTGCCGATAGAAAGGTAATTGCGCTGGCCTGCGTGGCCATAACCGAAAACCCAACATGATACCAGGGCAACGAGCGGTTGCCCACTAAAAACTGGTCGATATTTTTATTGGTGCCGCTTTTCCAGATGCCGTAGGCAGCTATACCAAAAAGGGTGAGGGCTAAAACAATCCAGTCGGGTAAGCTCATTCAAAATATTTTGTAATGAGCCAAAATACAAAAACTAAAAAAACCAGCCATGCGGCTACTATGCCGTAAAACTGGTTCCAATTACTTATAAATGATGGTAAATCCGGATCAGATTTTTTCGCCACGGCCTCTAACCAAAACATTCAGGAAGAAAGCGGCAGTTAATAAGCCCAATACACCACCAACAACAATCCAGGTAAAACCTTTATCAATTATTGCACCTACAAATGCACCCGATACAAGCGCTACCAGGTAGTATATATAATCTAAATTTTCTTTTACTGCTTCTTGGTGTTTCATATTTGCTTTGTTATAACCCCGCAAAAATAGGTGATTAATTGAATTTTAGCAACAGTTTATTTTGGTAGAATTTGATGTATCAAACGCAAAATAAAAAAAATGAAGAATCTTCTATTATTTACCCTTATTCCGCATTCAAAAAGTCTTGATACCTGATACTTAAAGTGTAATATAAAACGATAAATACACAAAGCACATTAGAACAATTGCGGGAACTGAAACTGTATGGAATGGCCGGCCGCTACCAGGTTAAGTTAGAACAGTCGCTGCGCCAGCAACCCGAGCCTCATTTACTCTTAGGTATGCTGGCTGATGCCGAATCCAAGCACAGACTGATCGCCCGGAAATGCCTTTATCTCAGGCTATCCAAACTGCGCTATCATATCCTGCCCCTGTATTTACATCCAACTACTCTATTCTCATTGGCATATTGAAGCAAAAGGCCGAAAGCCCAAGGTCTTGCACATTTCACTTGCCCGATGAGTGTCTTACAATTAAATTAATTCGTAATTAATACTGGCTTTCCGCTCCCTATTACAGGCCCGAATAATAATCATAGCCCTGCTCGGCCCAGTAATCGGGTGGCCGTTTATCACTAAAAGTCATGGTGCCTATGCGTTTCAGGTTTTTGATGCCGTATTTAACCGGGATAATGAGCCTTAAGGGTGCACCGTGTTTTGGCGGCAGGGGGTGTTCATTTACCTCATAAGCCAGCAGTGTTTGCGGGTGCATGGCGCTTGGCATATCAATACCCACATAGTATCCTTTATCGGGCGTTGCCAGGCCTACGTATTGCAATTTTGCCTGGTCGTCTAATTTAAAATGGCTTATAAAATCGCTGAATTTTACGCCGCCCCAATGCGATATCTGGTCCCAGCCTTCCACGCATTTAAAATCATAAACAATATCTGTTTTTGGCAGGGCTTTAATATCATCAATAGAGATGCTCAGCACCTCGCCCGATTGCTTTTTTACCTGCAACCGCCATGTCGCTGCCTCTATTTTGCCTTCGCTGCCAATATCTTCATTATGGCGTACATTTTTGGTCGCCATCTCTTTGGGGTAAGTTTTAACCAGGTTATTATTGCTAAATACCCTGCGGAAGGCCAGCTCGGTTTTATTCAAGGCCCGGCGCAAAGGTGCGCGCGCACCGGCGGTTACACTTGCAGTTTCTTCGGGCGAATTATAAAGCCATTTCCACCCGCCATAGGCAGCCCCGGCAGCTATAAAAAAGGTACCAAATGATATAAAATTGCGGCGGCTTATTTTTTGCTCAACCGTAAGCGGTTTTTTAGAGCCTTTGTTTTTCTTATTGAACGGGTTTTTCATCGGTAGGGGAGGTTGGGGTTTCGGTAATGGGTTCAGGATCTTTCACGGTAATAATTTCAAAGCCGGATATCACCGAACGGAAATTATTCCAGCCGGCCAGGATCACCTGAATAATATGGATCAGGAAGAAGAACACATAGCCAATGGTTAATGCAAAGTGAAGGATGCGTGCAAAATGATAACCACCGCATAGCCAGGTTAAATAATAAAACTGCACCGGTTTGTAAATAGCCAGCCCGGTTATCAGCGAGCCCAAACCCATTACAATAATTGCGGTGTAGGCAATGCGCTGCGCGGCATTATACTTATTTTGAGGGGGCGCCATTTTGCGGATATGCAAATCATGCAGCAACACCAGCCAGGCTTCTTTAAACGATTTCTTTTGCGGCACCAATTCGCGCCACTCGCCCGATATGATGGTATACAATATATAAACAAGGCCATTAAGGGCAAAAGCCCACATAAACAGGAAATGGAAGGCCATCCCCTCAGATAAGCGGTGGGTTATATTAAAGGCTTTGTAAAAGCCTTCGGGAAAAAAACTGAAAAAAGTATGCCCAAACAGGGTGATGCTGTACTCATCATTGGCCCAGTAAATAAGCATCCCGCTCCATATCATAATTGTAAGGATGGGAAAATTTACCCAATGCGTCCAGCGCATGGCCAGGGGGTGTTTTTCTTTTATTATTTTCATTTATTGTTGTGTTTGATTTTAAAAATGCCTGCAAGCGGCCAATAAACCACTTACAAGCTATCAACAGAAAACGGCTGTTGGCTATTTACTTGCGCCGGTATCAAAGGCGGATTTTGCCGCGGCCAATATGGCGCCATTCCCAGTGTTTTGTACAAAGCCTATAACTTCATAACCGGCGGCGTTAAAGCCTTCGGGCAAAGCAATATTTGCTGTGCCGCTGCCACCTGTGTTTAAGGACACGCTTTGTAAGTTACGCACTATTTGCACGTGCGATAGTGTGCGGCCGCCGTTTTCGCCACGCTGTACTTTGATTTGCCCGTTTTTTTGCACCAGGGCTAACAGTAATGTGATGTTTTTGCCGGCGCTTTCGGCCTTATACTGCACCACAATATGGCTCGTGCTGTTCTGCGCATTAAGGGTTAGTCCGCCTGCGGGGGCTGAATGCAAACCGGCTGTAATAGCGTTACGCAAAGTACCCTCTTCCGATCCTACAAATTCCTTGCGCCCGTTAACCACTATCTGCGGTGTATAAACTGATTGCAGGTTTAGCCATGTTGCATATTGGTTTTGCCTTTTTGAGTAATCGGCACTGCTGAAGGGATCTTTCCAGCCCAGGCGGTTCCAGTAATCAACGTGGAAAGCCAAAATGTAAACCGGTTTATCAGCGTCTTCTTTCTGTATACGCGCCACCAGTTCATCGGCCGATGGGCAGCTGGAGCACCCCTCGGATGTAAACAGTTCAATTACCGCGAAGCCGTTGCCTGTAATTTTCCGTTCAACTTTTTTTGCAACACCTTTAGCGTTTATAAAAGCTGCTGAGGCCAAAACCGCTATCGCAAGGCATACGGTGAAGGTCAATATTTTAAATGATCTCATAATTTTAATACTTTAGATATGTGTTTTTATGGCTTAGTCGGCTTGCTTAGGATATCCTTACAAAAAAATATTTTTAATTGGCTTGCCGGGTAGCACCAAAACAGGTATATAAAATACAACCAACGGAATATATGTAAATTTAAGCAATTATAAACCGTTTTCGTTCAAACAAAAAGCCATATTTAATTGTAAGGAATCGGAAATATAAACGACTAATAGAATAAAGGTTTTATGAATATACTTATTTAATGGCTGCCGACAATCAATTTTTAACCCCCCGGCTATGGGTTGAAACTCATGCCGATTACTTGTATGGCTATACGCTATCGCGCTTGAACGACGAAGAACTGGCTAAAGACCTGGTGCAGGAAACTTTTTTGGCTGCCCTGCAAAGGGCAGATAAGTTTGAAGGCAAAAGCTCTGAACGCACCTGGCTAACAGCTATTCTTAAAAATAAGATCATTGATGTTTACCGCAAAAAATCGTCGGGCTTAAAAAATGCGGATGTAACACAGGCCGAAGAGGAGCAGCAGGATTTTTTTGAGGATGATAACGGGCATTGGAACAAAGCCTACCAGCCAAAGCCTTTTGGTATTGAAGATCATGACCCGTTGGCAGGTAAGGAGTTTAACAGCATATTACAAAAGTGTATGCAAAAATTGCCCGCCCTTTGGATGGCCGTTTTTACCATGAAACATATTGATGATGCCGCTACAGATATTATTTGCAGCGAGCTTAAAGTTACACAGGCCAACTTTTGGGTAATAATCCACAGGGCAAAATTGAACCTGCGGGCCTGCCTGCAAAAAAACTGGGTTTAAAAAATTAGCTATATGAGTCCACTAAAACATATTATATACAATTGCAGGCAGGCTACATTTTTGATTGAAAAAAAACAGTACCAAAAATTAAGCTTCCGCGAATTTATCGAACTGCGCATCCACCTGGCGGGATGCTCGGTTTGTACATTGTATAACAAGCAAAGCCGCATTATTAACCAAATGGTGCAGCAGCTTTTTCATGACTCGATGAAAAACGAAGGAGCGCATCTTGACGAGGGCTATAAAAAAGAGCTGCAACACCGCATTGACGAGGAATTAAATAAAAATTAAAATACTTTGTAAGGTATCAATAAGCCGCCCGACTAAGGTTGAAATGTTAGTATAAAACAACATGAAAACTAAAAATCAAAGTATGAAAACAATTATTTCAGGCGTATTGGCAGCGACAGTAGTTGCACTATGTTTAACCCTTAATGTGCAGGCTAAATCATTAACGCCGGCAAATTTAAAAGTATCAGTTACTGCAGTAAGCGATACCGGCAAAATGGCCAAAGACAAAATGAAAATGGCTAAAATGGAAAAGAAAAAAATGGCCAAAATGGAAAAAAGCAAGATGAAGATGGATAAGATGAAAAAGGATACTTCCGGTAAAATGTAAGTTGTTTTTGTTTTTTTTTGATCGTTTAGAGGGAGGTGATGCTCCCTCTTCTTTTTTAATCTTATTTAGTAATTCTTAATTAATTCAATGATGAAAAAATACGTTTTAATATTAGTGCTTGTTTTTACCGGCTTACAACTTGCTGCCCAAACAGGGCTAAAAAAAGGGGATGATGCTCCCGTTTTTAGCGCTACCGATAATGCAGGTAAGGTCATTGATTTGAAAACTTTATTAAAGGCGCATAAATCTGTGGTGTTGTTTTTTTACCGTGGCGAATGGTGCCCTTATTGCAATAAACATATTGCTCAATTGCAGGATTCTTTACAACTGCTGAGTGCAAGGGGAGCCTACGTAATTGCGGTAACTCCCGAAACTAAGGAAGGCATTGATAAAACTATCCAAAAAACAAATGCATCATTTTCGATAGTGCAGGATAAAGGGTACATCATTATGAAAGATTATAAGGTAAACTATGTACTTGATGATGCTACAGTGGCAAAATACAAAGGCTTTGGCCTTGATTTGAACGCAAGCAATGGTAATACCGACCATGTACTGCCGGTGCCGGCTACTTACGTAATTAACCAATCAGGAAAAATTGCTTTTGTACATTTTAACAAGGATTATACTAAGCGGGCAGCGGTGAGCGATATTATACGGGCTTTGTAATAGCTGCGCATTGTATGATTCAGCCATGGGTGAACGTCGCTAAAACAGCCCAACCGATGGCAACGCCTTTACCGTTTTTTTACTTTCGGTAGAAACGGGGGGAGAAGCGCGAGCTGGTTGATGCCGGGTAAAGCAAAGGAGATAGACGCTTCGCCGCGATGTATTCAATTTTATTGCTGAGTTTTTGGCAGGTGTAATCGGGGAGTTTTGTTTAATTTTTCGATAAGGCTCGCTATATTTACCAAACCATGAAAAAACTACTGTTAATTGCATTACTATATAGCACCCGCGCCTTTGCCCAGGAAAAGCTTAACCCAACGCAAAAATTCAGTATTACCGGGCAGGTTGTAAAAGAATCGATTATCACCATTGATTCCATTATGCAATACAAAGTGCAGGATATTGGTGAAATGAATGTGACCAACCACTTAGGTGAGTTTAAACACAAGGACGACCAGTTAAAAGGCGTTTTACTGAAAGATATTTTAAGCCATACCATATTCAAAACTACCAACCCCAAGTTGCTGAGTACTTTTTATTTTGTTTGCCAGGGCAACGATGGCTACAAAGTAGTTTACTCGTGGAACGAGCTATACAATACCGAGGTAGGCAACCATGTTTTTGTACTGACAGAAAAGAATGGTATAAAAGCCGATAAAATGCCCGAAAGCCTGCAAATGAGCTCGGCTGCCGATTTTAAAACCGGCCGGAGGTATTTGCACAACCTGGATAAGATCATTGTAAAACAAGCCGAATAAAAGGCATGTTTGGCCGGTTTAATCATACCAACTATCACCAGATTTGTGATGAACTTGCTTTAGCCGATCCTGATTTGGCTGATATCATTAGTGCATACGGCTATCCGCCGCTTTGGTCGCGGCCCAACACGTTCGAAACCCTGGTGCATATTATCCTGGAGCAGCAGGTTTCGCTGGCCTCGGCGCTATCCGCATTAAACAAAATACGTGAGCGGGTACAGGAAATTACCCCGGCGAGGGTGCTGTTACTTACCGACGAGGAATTTAAAGCCTGTTATTTTAGCAGGCAAAAAACCAGCTATACCAAATATCTGGCCGAAGCTATCATTAGCGGACAGATCGATTTAGCAGATCTTGAACAACTACCTGATGATGTTATCCGCGCCAAACTCACCGCCCTGAAAGGTATCGGTAACTGGACAGCCGATGTATACCTGATGTTTGTATTGCAGCATACCAATATATTCCCCATCGGCGATTTGGCTGCTGTGAATGCCTTAAAGCGGGTGAAAAAATTACCAAAAGATACCAGCAGGGAAGAAGTGCTTGCAATAGCAGAACAATGGGCTCCTTATAAAACCGTGGCGAGTATGCTGTTGTGGCATTATTATTTAGCCCCCCGGCCCCCTAAAGGGGGAGTTTTTTGATTAGGCTATGATGCCTCATGCAAGTCAGTTCCCCCTTCAGGGGGTTAGGGGGCTAAAACTCCAGTTCCAGCAATACCGGGCAATGATCCGAGTGCCTGGCTTCGGGTAAAATGGCGGCCCGTTTGATGTTGGCCTCCAGTTCTGTACTGGCCATGGCGTAATCAATGCGCCAGCCTAAGTTTTTGCCTCGTGCGCCAGCCCTGAAACTCCACCAGGTGTAATTATGAGGTTCTTTGTTCAGATGGCGGAAAGTATCTATAAAACCACCTTCGATGAATTTTTCCATCCATTCGCGCTCTTCAGGTAAAAAGCCGGATGAGTTGGCGTTTGATTTTGGGTTGTGGATATCAATAGGGCGGTGGCAAATGTTATAATCGCCGCAAACTACCAGGTTAGGGATTTCTGATTTTAAGAGCGTCAGATACCGGCCAAATTCATCGAGGAAACGGTATTTGAAAACCTGCCGCTCATCGCCGCTTGAACCGGATGGAAAGTAGGCGCTCATTACGGAAACCTCATCAAAATCAACCCGGATGCAGCGGCCCTCGCGGTCAAAATCGGGGATGCCACAGCCGTATTCAACATGCTTTGGCAGTTGTTTGGTAAATATAGCTGTACCGCTATAGCCTTTTTTCTCGGCCGGGAACCAGTAGTGCTGGTAGCCCATCTGGTCAACCAGCCCCAGGTCGGTAAGTACATCTGGCGTAGCCTTAATTTCCTGCAGGCAAACTACATCGGCATCAGTAGCCTGTAGCCAGGCCAGCCAGTTTTTGCTTATTGCAGATCGGATACCGTTAACGTTATAAGTGATTATTTTCATGCCCCCTAACCCCCTGAAGGGGGAATTTTTGATTTAAATGATTGGAAAATACTTTTTGCAATATTAGTTATATCCGCGGTGATTGGTGCAATATTAATGTTACCATCATTCCTCCTTTGCATATAAGTTAAGTAATTAAAGGAAACTCAATTGTCGAATATTGAAGTGCCAATGGGAACGATGAAGCAAAAACTTCGATGTTGGGCATTCAAAATTCATTATTCGATATTATTTGTCTTGCTGCTTTTCTTAACATAATAACGTTGCACTCCCCCTTCAGGGGGCCGGGGGGCTTGGGCTCAGCAGCTTATCCAGTTGCTTACACTCTTTTTTACTTAGCACATCTACTTTCATCGGAATGTCGGTAAGGGGGCGATCCCTTCCATCTTTTTTTACCGCGGCAATATGGTCAACCATATCAAGGCCGCTCACAACTTCGCCGTAAACGGTATAGCTATGATCAAGTTGGGCTGTGCCGCCAACTGTTTTATAATATTCGCGTTGCCAGGCAGGTATTTTATAACCTTTTAGCCGTCCGTTTTCCAGCGAATCCATTTTGGCATCGCTAAGGCGTTTGCCTTCCACAATATAAAACTGGCAACCACTTGATGCTTTTTTGGGGTTATCATCGCGGGCGGCGGCTAACACACCTCGTTTGTGAAACAGGCTGTCCCTGAATTCGGCCGGGATGGTGTAGCCAACATCGCCATTACCCAGTTCGGCGCCGGGTTTGGCTTTGGCCGGATCTTTAGAATCCGGGTCGCCGCCCTGGATCATAAAATTCTGTATCACCCGGTGAAACAACACACCGTTGTAAAAACCTTTTTTGGCCAGTTTGATAAAGTTATCGCGGTGCAAAGGAGTCTCGTTATACAGCCGGATAATCACGCTTCCGTAGGTGGTGCTGATGCGCACGTACTGGTTTTTGGGAGGCTTTGCAAAGGCAATGGCAGTAATGAATAAGAGTAAAGTTAGGGTAAGGATTTTTTTCATATATCGTCTGAAATCAGAATTTACAGAATTTTAAAATTAACAGAATATTGTCTGAACTGACTTGCCGAATTTAGGAATTTACAGAATTTCTGGAATAATAATAACCGATAACCTAATTGAAATGAGGAGCAACTGTATTTGAATAACAACTATGGTTTAACTAACCACTCACCTAATCAACCCAATAAACCATTCACCACCTATATCACCCCAGTTCTTCAAAATAAGTGATGATTAACGATTTTATGAGCATTTCCTGCTCCAGCATGGTATAATTAGGAATAACTTTAACAAGTTTCCAGTGCGGCCAGCCGTCCTGGTCAAGGCCTTCCAGCTCGTAAAAACCCATCATGCTCATGAGTTTGCAGTTGGCAATATGCATCAGTTCTTCTTTTTGGCGCTTGCTGAATTTGCGCGGCCCCTGGCCAAGTTCCTGAACGCCAATTAAAAACAATAGTACTTTTATATCGGGTTTCTCGTTATCAAAATCTTCGGCAATACGGTTTTGCAACGTACCCCACTTTATATTAATTTCTGCCGGTTTCATATCGGCAAAGGTACGTTCATTAGTTCACTGGTTCATTAGCTCATTGTTCTTTTCTGTTTGGTGTTCATTGGTTAACTGGTTCATCAGTTCATTGGTCTTTGATGGCTGAGCTGTTCGATGGTCTTCTCTCTTAGCTTAAGGGCTTGTTTTGGAGGTTATTTTATATCAGAACGTGCTAATCTAACCTGCCATCCACCAATGAACTAATGAACCAGTGAGCCAATGAACTAACAGTATTGTTACAATGTTGCATTAAATTGCCCGTTTAAATGCTTACTTTTGCTATATCCTGCAAAAAGGGTGTTGACGTGAAGAAAAACAAGGTAAATATCATTTACTCGTGGCTGTTACTGGTTTGCTTTATTGCAGGGCAGTACATGGTTTATACACACCAGCACCATTTGTTAAAAGGCATTTCAAAACCGGTATCTGTATCCAATACCCATCCACAGCAAACGGTTAAAGAAAAATGCGATATGTGCGATGCCATGCACCACAACTTCGCGGTAATTGAAAATGCTTTATATGCAACGCACCAAACATCGGTGATGCATATTTTTAAGGCTTGTGATTATCATTTTGTAAGCTTTTCGCTGGTACTGGCTGCCGGTCGTGCTCCGCCGGTGCTTTCGTAACAATTCCATCCTGTTATCATTTTTTACTAAGAACGCCGTTTTATAAGCGGTATTTATTGATTTGCAACCCATTCTTGTTATGAAATTAAAGCTGATTAGCTTCTATATATTATTATTTGTAGGTTTTGGTGCGCAGGCACATATTGCTGCACTTGTTCTTAAAAGCGCACCCGAAGATGTTGTTGGTACACTATCTGGTACCATTACCGATAAAGCTGATGGCAAACCTATTATTGGCGCTACCATCACCATCCCCGATTTACGTAAAGGTGCCGTTGCCGATGCAAATGGTAAGTATACGTTTAACAATATCCCTAAAGGCATTTACCTGGTGCAGGTAAGCTATATTGGTTACCAAACTATTAACCAACGCGTTGATTTTTCGAAAACCAAGGTGTATGATGTAAAAATGCAAACATCATCTGTTGAGGCCGGCGAGGTTGTTATAACCGGAGTAAGTAAGGCTACCGAAATAAAGCGCAGCCCAGTGCCTATGTTGGCTGTTGGCAAGGCCTATTTAGAGCAGCGTGCGGCATCGGGCAATATTATTGACCAGATAGCTGCGCTGCCGGGTGTAAGCGCCGTTACAACAGGGCCAAACGTGTCTAAGCCCTTTATTCATGGCCTGGGTTATAACCGGGTAATTACGCTGATGGATGGCATACGCCAGGAAGGCCAGCAATGGGGCGATGAACACGGCATTGAGGTTGACCAAAACTCGGTTGACCGTGTGGAAGTAATTAAAGGCCCCGCCAGCTTAACCTACGGTTCTGATGCCATTGGCGGAGTGGTGAATTTGATATCGCCGCCACCCGTTCCCGAAGGTACTATTGCAGGTTCGGTACAGGGAATTTATGGTACCAACCAAGGGTTATTGAACGGATCGTTCCGCTTGCAGGGCAACCAGAATGGCTTTGTATGGGGCACTGTTGTATCGGCCAAAGGGGGCAAAAACTACCAAAATCAGCGCGACGGACGGGTTTATGGTACCAACTATAAAGAAAAAGACGCCCGTGTAATGGTAGGCTTAAATAAATCATGGGGTACATCATACCTGAATACCTCGGTATTTGACGACGAGCAATCCATCCCCGACGGTAGCCGCGATTCATTAACCCGCCGGTTTACCCGCCAGATAACCGAGGATGATGCGTTCAGGCCTATCGTACCCCAATCTGTGCTAAATAGTTATACAATTCCTACCCTGCACCAGCATGTGCAGCTTTATCGCATTTACAACAACAGCAACTTCAGGCTGGGCGATGGTAACCTGATTGTAAACCTGGGCTACCAATACAGCCACAGGCGCGAGTATACCCACCCCGAGGCCGGTGATATTGCCGGGCTTAACCTGCATTTGACTACTTATACCTATGATGTTAAATACAACTTTAACCTGGGGAACGATTACGAAACTACGTTGGGCATCAACGGGCAATATCAAAATAATACCATTGGCGATGCTACTGATTTTCCTATCCCTGCGTATCATCAGTTTGATATAGGGCCTTTCTTTGTAGTAAAGAAAAGCTACGGCAAGCTTGATCTGTCGGCAGGAGCGAGGTTTGATAACCGGTCATTTAGCAGTAGCGCCGCTTATGTAGATACTTTGGGGGCAAATGGTTTTCCGCAGTTATATACCGGCGCAAATCCAACATCTGCGCCAAATGTAAAAACACAGTTTGACGCTTTCAGCAAAACTTTCCAGGGTTTTTCGGGCAGTTTCGGAGCTACTTATAATGTATCCGATGCGTTTTTGGTAAAGGCGAATATTTCACGTGGTTTCAGGGCGCCAAGTATTGCAGAGATATCGGCCAACGGACCAGATCCGGGCTCACAGATCTACCATATCGGCGATAAAAACTTCAAACCCGAGTTTAGCTTGCAGGAAGATATAGGCACCTTTTTAACACTGCCCAATGTAACGGCCAGCATTGAATTGTTTAACAACAATATCTCCAATTACATTTACCAGCAACAGATATTAAATCCGGATGGCAGCCCCGTTTATACCCAGGGTTATACCACATTTACTTATGTGCAAAGCAAAGCCCGTATTTATGGCGGCGAGGTAAATGTTGATTTGCACCCTATTTCATGGCTGCATTTTGAAAATGCCATGAGCCTGACTTATGGTGAAAACAAAGGCAACGGAGCCCCCGTTGCAGATAGTTTGAAATATCTGCCATTTATCCCGCCGCTACATACCCACACTGAACTGCGCGGCACTTTTAACGGCGGTTTTGGCGATTTCAAGAGCCTGTATGTATTTGTTGGGTTCGACCATTATAGCGCCCAGGGCCGTTTCTTCGCTGCTTATGGAACAGAAACCTATACGCCCGGCTATAACTTGCTAAGCGCCGGTTTTGGCGGTAACATTGTGAACAAAGCAGGCCAACCGGTAATTAAATTATTTATTGAGGGTACCAACCTGGCCAATGTTAATTATCAATCAAATATGAGCAGGCTAAAGTATTTTGATAATCCAACCGTACCGGCAGGCGTTCGCCCGGGTATTTTCAACATGGGGCGCAATATCAGCTTTAAAGTGGTTGTTCCGTTTGGGTTTAATACCGGGAAGAAATCGTAAAGGCGCATCTGACGAGGGAGGTCATTTACAAAACAAAGGCGGACTATGCGGGTAACCCCAGGTAGTTCGCCTTTGTTGTTTTAACTTACCGTAAACGGTACAGCAGGAATTATTAATCCTGAGTAACAGGCTGATGGTGTTCGTGGCATGCTTCGGCGCAAACCAGGCAGGCCTGCGCACATTGTTGGCAATGTACCTGATCATGTTTGCCACATTCGGCGGCGCAAAGGCGGCAAATCTCTTCGCACAGTACCTGGTACTGATGAGCTATCACCGAATCCCGTTGTAACAGGCGTGCGGCCTGGGCGCAAATATCGGCACAGTCACGGTCGAGCAGGATGCAGTCTGCCATCATTTGTACATCGTCTTCACTTAAACACGCTGTTGCACAGTTTTCGCATGCTGCTACGCAATTCAACAACTTTTGAATGATTGCGCTGTGATCATGATTTTCCATATCGGTATAATTAAGTGTGTTTAATAAAAATACCTTTAGACGGGTAAATGTTTTTAAAAATTTAATTTTCCTTGATAAGATTGCGGAACGTTAAAAGCTGTAAAACAAAACAGGCCGCCCCGTTGCCGAAGCTGCCTGTTTTTATAGTATTTGAATTTTTATTATTGCTGATCTGGTTCGTCAGATGGGGTACCAACAACTTTGTAAATGGTATCGCCATTGTTGTTTTTGCTTTCCTGGTAGTAAAAACCATCAGGAGAAACAAATAACTTTTCGCCGTTGATTTTTATTTTGCGGCAATCATCTGGCAACTGTGTTACAATATCGCCAATTTGCGGGCCTTGTTGCACCTGGCCATTACCGCCATTATCGGTATTTAACTCGCCATCTTTACCGGCAATTACATAAACTTGGGTGCCATCATCTTTTGTATATGGCTGATAGTACACACCGTTTGATTCATAGTATTGCTCGCCGTTAATCATAATTGATTTTGCATCCGATGGTAAGTTTTTAACCTCGGCGCCTACAGGAGGCTCAACTACAGTATACTGATCATTATATTGACGGTAATATAAACCATCGCTATAATAGTATTGGTAATCGCCATACCAGAACGGATAATATCCGTAAGGCAGGAAACCTATGCTAAAGCCTATGCGTGGGTAATAATATGAATTGTAGTAATTGTGGTACGGATAATAAATATGGCTGCCAAAATAACCGCCGCGGCCGCCATAGCTGTAGGCGCTACCTGTGTAAACCCTTCGTCCGTAGCCGCCTGAACCGTTATAGTAATTGCCGCGGCCGCCATTATATGCGCGCCTGTCAAGACTGTTGTAGCTACGGGTACCGCTGTATACACGCTGGCCTGCGCCGTTAACGCTGCTGCGCTGAGGGGCAATGGCCACATTGTTTGATCTGTTGCCATAACCATAGTTACCCCGTTGTGGGGCAATTGCCTGGGTGCCACGGTTAACACTGCCATTTCCGCTAAAGCCACGTGAAGGTTGTGCTACAGAAACGCTTTGATTGCCGCCACCCGAAGGACGCGCTACACCGATGCTGTTGCCGCCACCACCCGAAGGACGTGAAACGCCAACACTGCCGCCGCCACCACCGCCGGATGAACGGGAACCTCCACCGCCGCCTCCGCCGCCAGATCTTTGGCCGCCGCCACCTCCACCGCCACGTTGTGCGTTTGCGGTAAATGCTAAAGACAAACTCAACAAGCCGGCTAAAGCGAATGAAAATAAATTTTTATATGTCCTTTTCATGATTGAAAGATTTTTAACTGTTTGGCAGGTTTCCCCTACCTTGTATAAATGTATAGACTAAAAAATATTTAAACGGTTTAATTGATGTTTAACAATATTATATATAATAAGGCAAAAAACGCACCAATAAAAAATTCACCTACACAACAACCTCAAAATTGCCTTTTTATTGCTTTGCGCTTACTAATTTAAAGCCTCGGCAATCAATAAAAATGACTCCTCAAATTGCAGGCTGAAAAACCCGTCTGCGATAGTTTGATATTTGTTTTCGCCTTTATCCCGCAAACCACTATATCTAAGTGCCTTCGTTTGCGACAACACTTCAATTTGCTCGCCCGCCGGTTTCCACTTGCTGAAACCCGATGTTACCGGATAAATTTTTTGCCAGGCATTAAAAATAACCAGGTTTATTTTACCGGCATAAGGCAAAAAATCACTCAGTTCCAGCTCGTCGGCTATCACGTTAACAGCGGGATAGTTATTAACCGTAAGGAACTTTAGCGCTGCCTGTGTTATATTACTGTTGCCGACAGGGATCAACTTTACATCAGACTGGGCCAAAGCCGTTCCGTCATCATCGGTAATAATCCAATCTATTTTAATGCCAAAACTGTTCAGCTTTTCGGCGGTGTCGGGTGTTGTTATCACCGTCGGGCTCCATTCCAATAATTGCCCCAGCAGTTCCTCCTCAAAATTATCTATCCCCAATACCAGTAAAGCGGGCTCCTGTTTCTCGCGAACGATATGATGCGACGACATTTGATAAAGTTAAGGCGAATAAATGAATATTGGATGAAAAGAAACCGGTCCGCAATGTTAAATTATCAATTTTAACATTTTTTATGTGGAAACTATGAAGGTTAGTTTGAAAACTATAAAAAATAGTTGCAAAACTATAATATATAGTTTACATTTGTTTTATCAAATTAAAACTAATGATAAAACTTACCGCGAAAGAAGAAGAGATTATGGGCCATTTCTGGGAAAGGGCCCCGCTGTTTGTTAAACAGCTACAGGAATTATATGACGAACCTAAACCTCATTTCAATACCTTATCAACCATTGTGCGTACCCTGGAAGATAAAGGCTACCTGGGGCATACCGTTTTTGGTACCACTCACCAGTATAACACCATTATTACCGCCGAAGAATATAACCGGGGTACGCTGCATGGTGTTATCAATAAATACTTTAATAATTCGTACAAGCGGGTGGTATCGGCCCTGATAGAGGAAGAGAACATCAGCATTGATGAATTACGAATGCTTATTAACGAAGTTGAAAAAAAACAAAAAAAGTAATTATGGGCCTATTCTTTATCCACATCATTAAATCATCGCTTTGCCTGGTATTTTTTTACCCGGCCTACAAAGTGCTGCTGAGCAAGGAAACCTTTTACAAGGTAAACCGGTTTATACTGCTCGTTATCATCATTGCCTCTGCCATTATCCCGTTTTTTGAATTAGCCGTAAGCGAGCCGGCGGTAGTTACTGTACCCGCCCACTTAAAAAACATCGAAAATTTAATATTACAACGGCAGGTTCATTTTGCTGGTTTTACCGCTGATGCCGGCGACGGTTTTTACTCATTGTTATTCTTTATTTACATTACGGGTGTATTGGTTCAGCTTATTATCACTATTGCAAACTTTGCACGCATTTACAGGCTGGCCCACAGGGCAACAAAGTTATCGTACGGAGAGTATACGCTGGCGGTTACCAGGCAGGAGCAATCTCCTTTTAGCTGGGGCCGGTACATTGTACTTTCAAAAACAGATTACAGCAACCAGCCCGAGATTATTATACAACACGAACTCATCCACCTTAAACGGCATCACTCCATTGATCTGTTGCTTGCCGAGCTGGCCATTATTGTTTTTTGGTTTAATCCTACCATTTGGTTGTTAAAAAAAGAAATGAAAGATATTCACGAATTTGAGGTTGATGAAACGCTGATAAACCAGGGTGTGGATGCCAAAGAATACCAGTTGTTACTTATCCGCAAAGCCGTTGGCGAAAAACTTTACTCAGTGGCCAATACTTTTAACCAAAGCAGTATCAGTAAAAGAATCATGATGATGCTGCGTAAGCGATCAAACCCCTGGGCGCAGCTAAAATATATATGCATTATCGTACTCACCCTATTTTCGGTGATAGCGTTTGCGCGGCCCGATGTTACTAACAAACTAAAGGGCATTTCGTCTGATAAGCTTGGTAAGTTCATTAAAAAGCAGGTTGCTGTAGTTAGTACAGCACTTAAACCCGAAAAAACAATTGCGGCAGAAAAGAAAGCTACTACAGGGCACCCGGTAATGGCTAATATCAATCCACCTCCGGCAACAGAAAGCCCGGTTCAAAACAACGAAGTTGTTAAAAGTGAATCATCGCCGCTATGCATAGTTAACGGAAGGGAAACATCATACGCCGAATTTGAACGGATAATACCCGAATCTATAAAAAGTGTAAAAGTGCTTAAGGAGAGAGAAGCTATAATAGCTTATGGTGCCAAAGGTAAAAACGGGGTTATCGAAATAACGTTAAACAGCATTGAAATAACCGCCAGCGACATATTTAAAATACTTAAGCAACCTGCCGGAGTTAGTGAAAGAGTGGTTATTAATAATAGTCAAACAACCACAACGGAGCCCGGTTATGTTTTCTTTATTGGTGGTAAGCTTGCTGATCCGCAGCAACAGCTGGTGCTTTCGGCCAACAAACTTTTATTGTTTCAAAACAATCATGATGAAATTGAAAGCACCATCAGCATAACCGGCAAGGCAGCCACCGACAAATATGGCCCCGACTGCAAGAATGGAGTAGTAGAAATATACCTTAAAGACAGCATAGTAGTTAAAAAATAATCTAACCCTTATTAAATATGAAAAAATTAGTATTGTGTTTACTGGCAACAGTATTCGCCCTGGCGCTGCATGCCCAGGAAAGCCATAAAGAACAGGATTACACATGGCTTGACCTTAACGGTAGCTGGAAATTTATGAAGGGCGATAATGCCAAATTTGCCAAGCCCCGGTTTAATGACAACAACTGGGATAATATGATGGTACCCACCTGGGATGCCGGCTTTACCGGCTTTGCCTGGTACCGCAAAACGATAGTGCCATCCGTAAAAAACAAACAAGCCCTAAGCCTTACCCTTGGCCAGGTTGATGATAATTGCGAGGTGTATTTTAATGGCCAGCGGGTTAAATTATATGACAACCCACGCCCCGGTAATGAAATATCCGACACCTCTGTTTACAGCCAATGGAAAAAATATCGTGTTTATTACATTCCCCAAAAGCTGGTGGAGCCGGGCAAGCCTAACACTATTGCCGTAAAATTATGGAACAATGGCGGCGAAGGCGGGATGCGCCATGGTAATATACAACTCACCAGCACTGTTTTTTATAACCATTTACCAGTACAAATGGCCGGCGACTGGATAAAAACTGATGGCAGCAATGAGTGGCTCGCAGGGTTTTACGACAATAACGTTATATATAAAAACAGGGTTTGGCATTATGCGGAGATAACCAACAACGATGGCTTATATGAAATGTATCTTACAGATAAGGGTTTCGGTCGCTTATTTATTAAGCAGGTTACCGGCAAAAACGGTGCTCTTAACCTCGCCATAGGCCCGGATGCCGATCATATGGAACTTTGCAGCCGAAGCGAAACCTACAATACTCCCGCAAAAGATCAAACCTACATTAAATCGAAACCTGTTGCCGGGACTGCCATTTATAAGGGATTCATCAAAAACTATAGCATCCAGATGGGGCCCGAGGCCTTGATAGATATGCAAAGTAAAAACAACGGGTTTAGTGAAAAAAAAATAAGCATAGACCGCTTTGGAAGTTTTACTACCGAGCTTGTACTTACCGAACCAACAATTGTTACTATGCGTGCACCCGGTGTAAGCTTTGGCAGCCGTGCGTACCTGGAGCCCGGCAAAACCACCTTCCAGGCTATTGATCTGGCCGAATACAAAATTTATGTAACCGAGGAGTTTTACACCCGAGATCACCTCACCATGTTCCAGGGCGACCTGGCTATGGAGAATAAATTATTGATGTATGTTGATTGGTTGGGCAACCTGCCAACCCCTATGCCCGATACATGGGCCAGGTTTATGGCCATGGCAGATCAGTACGAAACAAGCGGCAACGCAAATGATGTACAGATGAACAACATCGCGCTGTGCATTGCCGATAACTACCAAAAATATAATGACACGGCGGCGCTTAAAAAGGCAAAGCTTTGGTCAGCACGTACACTTGTAGCCAACCCCGATAACCATATGTTTTATAGTACACTGAATACCATACTACAAAATCTCGGCGAACATCTTGATGGCCTTCAGTACCTTGCCAAGGCGCTTGACCTTGCTGATAAAGACAGGGACCAGCAATCTGTTAACGATTATAAATTAAAAATTAAGCAGTATGTGGGCGAAATGCTGAAATAGACAAGGATTTTCCTCTTCTGTTTATTAATAATTGATAAGGCTGTTGTCGTAAAGGCGACAGCTTTTTTGATAAAGAGGGGCTCATTTTATTGGTGATATTTTTTCAATATGCTTAGCGTACTGTTACAATAATTTCAGCAACTCATCATTTAAGTACCGAAACCCCGGCCTCGATAAAACATCATCCACCATACATGCATCCCTGATAATGCCGAGTTTTGCAAGGGTATCATTGCTTTGATGGCTGCTCAAATTAAGTAAATCGTCCAGCAAACATCCAAAGGCCCTTACTTCAAGCCGTTCAAGCGCCGGGGCTATGTAGCTATGGTTTTTGTCATAAAAACAAGCAGCTCCAAAATCGCCAAACAGCGTGTTTGCATCATCATCAATGAGGGTGTTGTGGGCGTACATATCGCTGTGCATTATACCCTTGCTGTGTAGCTGGAGCGCAACGGATGCAATTGTAGCTGCAATTTTGACTGTTTGCGGGGTTGTGAGTGACAGGTTTTCCTTAAAAACATCCCGGGTGCAACTTTGTAAGCTGGGCGGCAGGCCAAGGTTATAAAAAGATGAGGGAATTAAACCCATTACCAGGCCTTTTTTATCTTCGGGGTGGGCTGTTATTTGTCCAATGAGCTGTACCAATCCTGGGTGAGCACCGGCGGCGACGCAAGTATCCATTTCATCGTCTGGCGAACCATCGCTTGTAACGGCACCCTTAAATATTTTTATGGCTACGTCTGGCGTTTTTGTCACGTTGCGCCATGTGGCTTTGTGTATAACGCCAGATGCGCCTTCACCAAGGTGTTCATTCAATTCCAGGTCGTCCCAATGGATAAGATCGGGTGACAGCACCAGGGAGATTGCGCAAAAAGGGTTTCCCGAAAATGCCAGCCAGGAAAGCCTGGGCATATGTAAAAGCCATTGAGGCAACTCGCTTAGCCTATTGGCAGAAATTCGCAACAGCTCCAGATTACGGCAATCACTAAGCTCCTGCGGTAACATGGTTAATTGGTTACCGGCAAGCATCAGCTTTTGCATCCTTTTGCAGTTGCCAATCGTGGCGGGCAAATCTGCAATCCTGTTGTTGGTAAGTATTAGCCAGCGCAGGTTTGGATTAAGTGATTTTGCCGGAACAGTGGTTATTTTGTTTGATTTAAAGCCGGCAATATCCAGCAGAGGGCAGTCGGCCAAAACTTCCGGCAAAACGGTAAACGGATTTTCTGAACAGAAAAAGATTTTCAACTTTTTCAACCTGCCAAAATCTGCAGGTAACGAGCTGAGGTTGTTATAGGAAAGGTCAAGCCTTTCTAAAGTATCTGCCAGTTCAAATATTTCTTTCGGGAAATGCGAGAGTCCTTCAGCAAGCGTAAGCGAAGTGGCGCCTTTTAGTTCGCCGTTTTGTAATTGTAATAAAGTTTGCATGGCAGGGTTTTCTTAAAACAGCCCCTCGATGATATTGGCAGCTGATAAGCCTTCTGCCTCGGCGTGGTAGCTGCGCACAATACGATGGGTTAAAATGGGTTTGGCAACGGCCTGTACATCCTCAATATCGGGCGAATATTTTCCGTTGATAACAGCATGGCATTTGGCGCCAAGGATCAAAAACTGCGATGCCCGCGGACCGGCGCCCCATGTTAATAAACGGTTGATGTGCGGCGTGGCAAATTCGGTATTTGGGCGGGTTTTTGACACCAGCTTTACCGCGTATTCCATTACATTATCGGTAACCGGGATGTTGCGTACCAGTTGCTGAAAATAAATGATCTGCTCGGCGTTTAGTATTTTTTTAACATCGGCCTTAAAAGTGCTGGTGGTATTTTTAACAACCTGTAATTCCTCTTGAAATGATGGGTAGTTTAATGCAACGTTAAACATAAACCTATCCAGTTGTGCCTCGGGCAGGGGATAGGTACCTTCCTGTTCAATGGGGTTTTGGGTGGCCAGTACAAAAAAGGGCTGGGCCAGCTTATGTGTAATACCGGCGGCCGTAACCGCCTTTTCCTGCATGGCCTCTAATAAAGCAGCCTGGGTTTTGGGCGGGGTACGGTTTATTTCATCGGCCAGGATAATGTTGCTGAAAACCGGGCCGGGTATAAATTTAAAATTACGGTCTTCGCCTAATATTTCAGATCCTATAATATCAGATGGCATCAGGTCGGGCGTAAACTGGATGCGTTTAAAATCGAGGTCTAATACCTGCGATACCGTTTGTACCAGCAATGTTTTGGCCAGGCCTGGTACACCAACCAACAAGCAATGCCCGTTGCTGAAAATAGATATGAGCACAAACTTTACCACTTCGTCCTGCCCGATTATTACTTTACCAATTTCGGTACGTATTTGCTGGTAAGCCAGCTTTAAAGCATCGGCAGCTTCAACATCAGAGCGGTGTGGCATAAGTTGTGTATTATTTAGCTTGGGCGGTAGTTGTTGCAGGTGGGGTTAGCCATTTTTTTAATATATCGCAGGCCTGGTATTCAGGATCAATTTTAATGAACGTTTGTTTACGGCGTTTATCAAACCATTGGTTTACTACCCGGGTGTTTTTATCCTGGTAAGCAAAATCTTTCAGCTTAGGAAAATCCTGAGCCAGGTTAGCTTTGTGAGCATCAGTGGCCGATTTAAGGTACAGTATTTTATAACTCTTTTTACCATCGGCACCGGTAAACACATCGGGTTTTGATATACTGCCAACTTTCATGGTATCAACAACAAGGGCAACTTTAGGGTCAAGCTTATCAGTAGGAATAAAGGTTGTACGGGTTTGTACGTTTTCTGCATTCAGCATCATACCGCCGTTAAATTTGGTTTCTTTATCGTCCGAATAAAAATTCGCTGCAGCAGAAAAATCAAGGTCCTTTCTATGTGCCATCATCAGCGTATAAATACTATCGGCTTTTGCTTTTGCTCTATCCAAACTGGCCTGGGTAGTGGCCGGCGCTATCAGGATATGCCTAACGTGTACCTGCTCGCCGCGGCGCTCAATAACCTGTAAAAAGTGAAAACCAAAGTCGGTTTCAAACACCGGCGAAATTTCGCCGGCTTTAAGCTTAAAGGCATTGGCTGTAAATTCTTTTACAAATGTAGTACGATCGGCAAAACCAAGGTCGCCACCTTCAACAGCCGACTGCGGATCTTGTGAGTATAAACGCGCTAAAGTTCCAAAGTCCTCGCCTTTTTTTACGCGGGCAAGCAGTTCTTCGGCTTTTTCTTTATACAGCTGTTTTTCTTCTTTACTTAGTTTGGGTTGAAAAACAATTTCGCCAACCTCAACCTCTTTGTTAAAGGAAGGTAAGCTATCTTTAGACATTTTGTTAAAATAATCTTTAACATCCTGCGGGGTAACATTAAGTTTTTCGGTTATTTTTTGCTGCATTTTTTGAGCAATCATCTGTTCCTTCATATCAGGGCGAATTTCGTCCTTATACTGGATTATAGACCGGCCCAAAAATGCTTCCAGTTTATCCTGGCCTCCGGCACGCTGCATCATTTCGCGCATGCGGCGGTCAACACTGGCATCAATATCATCTTCTTTTACATCGATACTATCAACAATTGCCTGTTGTGCCAATAGCTTTTGTGTTAATAATGATTGCAGTATCTGGCATTTTACCGCCGGGTTTGGCTGCATACCCTCAACCAGGTAACGGGCGTATGATAGTTCAATATCCGACAATAAAATAGGGCTGTTACCAACAACTGCGGCAATTTTATCTAATGTTTTTCCTGGTGTTTTGGCCGTGTTGGTATCTGGTTTGGCTGCTGTGGCATCTATTGTAACTTGTGCCTTGGCAACTGATATTATGGAGATAACCCCTAAAACTAATAACCCTAACTTTCTCATGTAATGCTTTATGTACTAAATAAAACGGAAATAACCATTCCGTTAAAACTTCAAATTTCGGTAAAATTTATTAATTATAGCTGCACAATTAAATTGAATAAAATACAGAGTATTAAGCCGGTAGTTTTTAGTTTAAAGCACAGGTCGAAGCGCCTCTTTTTTTTGACTTAAAACTTAGTACTTCAGGCTTCAGACTAAGTACACGCTATAATTGTGCTAATATGGTTATAATGCTTCAAACGGTTTAACTACTTTTGGTTAAAATTTGTTAAAGTGAAAGTTGAAAACCCGGTTGCCCTGCGCTTTATTTTACAGGATGAGCTTTATTTGCTAAAAACAGATAAGGCCATGTACGAAAACCCCGAAATAGCCCAACCCGAAATTGAAAGTATTGCACCCGCTGTAACCGTAGTTGCCTCATCCTTGCCAATAACCAAACAACCGGAGCCAGTAGCTCAACCATCTGCGCCAGAAGTTAAAACGCCTGTAATAAGCTTTAATTATTTAGGTAAAAACTTAAAACGCTTTTTGGTGCTGGTACACTATCCCGAACAGGAGTTTATTGACGATGCCCACTTAGCCGCACTTACCAATATTATTAAGCGGAAAGATTTAAGCGTAGATGATATTGCCATTTTAAACATTGCCCGGCATACCATTGCTCAATATGACGAACTGGTGGCTTTTTTTAAACCCGCCAGGTTATTGGTGCTGGGTAAAAATGCAATGCCGCAAGGCATAACCCCGTTGGCGTTAAATGCTCCCAGGCCTTTGGGCGATATTGCCGGCTTATACAGTTTTGCGTTTGGCGAAATGATGAATAACGTAGAGTATAAGAAAGCCTTTTGGGAACAAATGAAGACACTATAATTTGAAAATGCGGGTATCCCCATAAACCTCATCTTCAAATTTTCAAATCATCAAATTTTCAAATATCATTGGATATGACAGAATTAGTATTCGCAACCAACAATCGCCATAAACTCGAAGAAGTAGAAGCCAAACTTCAGAGTAAAATTAAGTTGCTTACCCTGAACGATATTGGCTGCTATGATGATATTGAAGAAACCGGCACTACTTTTAAGGCAAACGCTTCTATTAAAAGCCAGTACATTTATAATAAGTATAAGCTGAATTGTTTTGGTGATGATAGTGGGCTTGAAGTAGATGCCCTAAATGGCGAACCGGGCGTTTATTCGGCCAGGTACGCTGGTGAGCACGGCAACCATGCCGCCAATATTAAACAGGTACTGGATAAATTAAAGGACGAAACTAACCGAAAAGCGCGGTTCAGTACCCTCATATCATTAATTTGGAACGGTGAAGAATATTTTTTTGAAGGAACAGTTGAAGGAACTATCCGCAGAGCCCCCAGCGGAATAGACGGCTTTGGGTACGATCCAATATTTGAACCCGATGGCTATGCTATAACCTTTGCCGAAATGACTATGGACGAGAAAAACCAGATAAGCCACCGGGCAAAAGCCATGGAAAAACTCATTGCTTTTTTAAGCAATGCTTAAAAAGAACGATCTCAGTTAATTTTTTGTAACCTTAATGGTTAACTATTCGTAAAACAGTGCTATAAGGAATATACCTATGAATCTTATTAATAAAATCAGCCACTCGTTATTCTCAAAGGATACCGACTACCGTTTTGCCAAAAGCCTTAAAAACGTTAAAGAAGCCGACATGGTAGTAGCATCAATTAACCAGCGTTTATTCGAACTTGAAAAGGCGTTAAAATCAGAAACGGTTAAGTATAGTTAAGCTTTTGGCAGGGTTTATGCTTATACGCATTAAATAACTTCTGTCATGAAAAATGTACTAAAAACACCGATAGTAATCCTATCCCTTATTTTTTTATTTGCGGCCTGTTCAACTCCGCAAAATGCAACTACAACTAACGTATCCCGCGGTAAATTCACCGGCACCTGGACATTGAATAATGTAAGTTACCAGGGTCTTGTACAAGGCACCGTTCAAAATGTGTTTGACCAGGCAGCCCCCGAAGCATTTGTTGGCAGCACCTGGAAGTTGACCAATAGCGGCAACGGCATTTATACCTTGAGCAATGGCACAGCTCAAACTATTTTCTGGTCGGTTTATAACGGCGGCACTACAGGTACCCAATTTCAGTTTAAGAAAATTTACCAGGGAGATAAACCCAAAAACGTAGCCGAAGGCTATCGATTGGATATTGCCAGCAACGGTGGAAATGCCATGGTACTCAAATCGGCCGTTGATGTAGGTGGTAGTACCGGGTATATTATTTATTCGTTCACTAAAAATTAGGTGAAAGGGTAAAGGAGAAAGGTAAAAGGTTTTCCTTTTACATCAAGAGAAAAGGATAAGCACAATTCACAGTAGTGCTTACCCTTTTTTGTTTTCACCAATGGGCTCCTTTCGCCTTTTACCTTTCTCCTTTCACCTCAAAAACTACTCGGCTGTTGTAAATTTCAAACAAACAGGGTTGCCAATATCAATTTTAATGCCTGTTTGAGTTAGCTTACCTGTATTTTGGTCTATTTTAAATACAAACATGCTATCGCTGCCCTGGTTGGCTACCACCAGGTAGTTACCCGATGGGTCGATGGCAAAATCGCGCGGGTTTTTACCATAGGTTGATTGGCGCGATACAAAGGCAAGTCCGCCTGTTTCCTGGTTTACAGCATAACAAATAATTTCGTTGGTCTCTAACCGATTTGATACGTACAGAAAACGGCCATCTGGCGATAGGTGGATAGCTGCGGCAGCTGTTTTGCCGGTAAAGCCATCGGGTAGTAAAGTTATTACCTGCTTCTGTTTAAACTTGCCATTGTCATAATCAAACACAAATACATTCGATCCCATTTCGGTTGCCAGGTAAACATGTTTTTTATCTAAAGAATATTCCAGGTGGCGGGGGCCTTCGCCAGGTGTAACACTTACAAAAGTAGGATCGGTTAATGGTGATGCTTTACCCGCGCGATAACGATAGATATTTATCCTATCGGTACCCAAATCATTATAAAAAAGATATTTTTCATCGGGCGACAATATGCTCATGTGCGCATGCGGGCCTTCCTGGCGTTCTTTGTTGGGGCCTTGGCCTTCTTCGTTGCGTACAGTTTGAATGCCATTGCCCAATGAACCGTCCTTATTAACAGGCAGTACAGCAACCTGGCCGCCTGAATAATTGGCTACAAAAACATTTTTTTGCGCTTTGTCTACAGCGATATAACATGGATCGGCACCTAAAGATGATTGTTTGTTGATGAAATCTATCTTGCCGGTTTTGGCATCAAATGAAAATGCGCTTACCTCGCCTTTAGTAACTTCGTTTACAGCATAAATAAATTTATTGTTTTTGCTGATAGTAAGGTACGATGGATTGGTAACACCATCTATCTGGCTTAAATAAGCCAGTTTGCCGCTCTGGGTATAAAAGCGGTAAACCATAATACCCTTACTGGTGCCTGTAGTGTAAGTCCCTACAACCAGGTCAAACGATTTGGGAATTGGCTTTTTATCCTGGGCGTAATTAAACAGGGGCGATAGCATCGCTATGATCAAAAGAACTTTTTTCATGTGGGTACAAATTGATTATGGAGCGCAAGTTAACAAAATAGACAAAAAAACGCCCCGATGTTTAGCGGGGCGTTTTATATTATTTCTTGTTTTATCTCAAATGGTTAGAGCCAATTCTCTAAGTTCCTTTTGTTGGACCTTTTCGGCGTTGATTGTGGGATAATATTTATTAATAATAAGGTTGATCAACGAAAAACTTTCTATAGACTGAAACGGGGGCTTTGCCAACTCATCAATAAATTCGGCAACTTGTTTCGCCCTTAGGGCTTCATATTGTTCCGTTACTAAATTAAGTCCATCGCTTTTATGCAGGGATATCATTTCCTCGGTTTTTTTAATACTTGCAATCAGCTCCTTTAAATGATGAACTCTCATATATCAAATTTAAATAATTATTTGATAAGAAATTCTTTGGTGGCGGGTGATAGTGGATTTTCGCGCAAAGACGCAGAGACGCAAAGTGATTTGCTTATTTTTTCTTTGCGACTTAGCGCTCTTTGCGCGAAATAATCTCCTTTATTTTTACCAGAAGTATCGATAAACAAAAAACGCCCCGATGTTTAGCGGGGCGTTTTGTATTATTTTATCAGGTGTTTAAGCTGGATGATCTCGCTTTCTTCCAAATGGCGGTAACGACCGCGGGGAAGGTCCTTTTTGGTGAGGTTGGCGTAAACTACCCTGTCAAGCTTCACAACTTCGTAACCAAGGCTTTCAAAAATTCGGCGTACCACACGGTTTTTACCGCTATGAATCTGGATGCCTACTTCTCTTTTTGATGCACCGGCAACGTACGATACCGAATCGGGTTTAATTAAACCGTCTTCCAGCTCAATACCATAGGTAATCTTATTCAAATCGCCTTGAGATAAAGCTTTACTTAATTCAACCTGGTATAGTTTGCTGATGTTGCTGCGGGGGTGCGATAATTTATCGGCAAGGTCGCCATCGTTGGTCATTAATAATAACCCGGTGGTGTTCCTGTCTAAACGGCCAATTGGGTAAATGCGCTCTTTGGTCGCTTTTTCAACCAGGTGCATTACGGTACGGCGTTCTTGTGGGTCTTCGGTAGTAGTAATATAATCCTTTGGTTTATTTAATAACACATAAACCATCTTTTCGCGACGCAGGGTTTCGCCATTGTATTTGATCTCATCCTTACGGGGATCAATTTTGGCACCCAGTTCGTCAACCACTACACCATTTACCGATACCACACCTGCAATGATCAGTTCATCGGCCTTACGGCGAGAACAGATGCCGGCATTTGATATATAACGGTTAAGGCGGATAAGGCCATCATCCTTGGTTTTGGTTTCGGCTGGTTTTTTACGGCCACGCATGGTCCTTTCGGGCGCGCTGGTATCTTTAGTTATCTTATCGTAAGTAGGCTTACGTTGAGGCTTGTCGGCATTATAGGCCGGCTTGTCTTTTGAAAAACTGCCTTCGCGTTTTTTAAAGCCGCCTTCGGGCCTTTCGCCAAATTTTTTATCTGTTGATCTTTCTGCACCTGCGCCAAAACTTCTTTTAGGCTTGTCGCCAAAATCGGTATTTGATGTACGGGTGCGTGGAGAAGAGTACGGTTTCTTTTCGCCGGCACTGCTGCCGCCAAAGTTTCTTTTTGGTCTTTCTTCACCTTCGCCCGAAGTTGGACGGCCGGAGTAAGGTTTTCTTTCGCCGCTGGCCGATGAGCCTGCACCGAAGCTTCTTTTTGGCCTGTCTTCAAAATCGCCGCCTGTTGGCCTGCCGGAGTATGGCTTGCTGCGTGGCGAAAAACTTTTTTTATCGCCAGATGATGCACCGTCTCTAAAGTTACTTTTGGGCCTGTCGTCACCTGCAGATGGTCTGCCGGAATATGGCTTTGATCTGCCCGACGATTTTTTGTCACCAGATGATGCGCTGTCCCTAAAATTGCTTTTGGGTTTATCGTCACTGAACCTGTTGCTTTGGAATGGTTTATCCGGTCTGGATAGTTTTTTCTTTTCTCCGTCCGGAGTGGCTTTACCTTTTGCGGTTGCCGGTCTTTTTGGCTTATCGTCGCCTCTTGAACTTCTGCCGGTTGATTTTCCTGGCCTGTCATCGCGACTACCTGTTGGTCTCTTAAATACCATATTTTTTTGTTTAGCGCTTTCGCAGCGTGAGGGTCAAAGTTACGCTTTTTTGGCACGTTTCAATCAAAAATCTCAAAAAAAATATCGGGTTCAAAAACGGGGTTTAAACAGTTTTAAACCCCGTTTTTGAACCGAAAACCTATGCTAAAAAAGTTGGCAAAATGCTAAGTATTTGATTATGTGATTTGTATGACATACCTTTGCAGCACATTTTACCTAATGTATAGTTAATGATAAAAAAAGAAATGATTAAAAAACACTTACTTACGTGCTCCGTAATCCTGGTGCTGGCCCTCATTTCAAAGCTTAATATTTACAGCACAACAATTGCTGAAACGGTTGCAAAACCGGCCAAATTAAGCCATCGGACCTCGAAATTTATTTTTATTAAAAGCACTGCGGTTGCCTATAATTTTGCCGACGAAGCTTTACCTGTTAACGATGCCAGAGTTACACGAAAACTCAACAAATCGCTCAGCCAACATTCTTTTAAAAGTGTTCAGTCAACCTTGCTGCACCGCAAGGCCGAAGCGCTGTTTCCCATTATTGAGCCGATTTTAAAGTTTTATGGCATTCCGGATGATTTTAAATACATCCCGTTGGTTGAATCGGGCCTTAAAAGCGGCACTTCATCAAAAGGGGCATCTGGTTTATGGCAGTTTATGGCAGGCACAGCGCGTACTTATGGCTTAAAGGTTGGTCATGGTGTTGATGAGCGCCAAAATGTGCGCAAATCGACCATTGCAGCCTGCAAGTATATCAAAGAGTTGTACGCCGAGTTTAACAGTTGGACACTGGCCGCCGCCGCTTACAACAATGGCTCCATTAAAATGGAACGCGCCATTCATAAGCAAAACGAGGATAATTATTTCCGCATGAGCCTGAACCGCGAAACCGGTTCATACATCTACAAGCTTATTGCCATGAAAGCAATTATCGAGCAGCCTAAAAAGTTTGGGTATAAGGATTATATTGTTATCCCACCCACAACACAACTGTTAGCCTTTAATTGATATCAATTATTGAATTATTGAATTATTTCTTTTAGCTAAATCAATAATTCAGACACTCAATAATTCAATAATTAAAATTTTACGGAGCACTTGAAAGCCGATCTTCCCGGATGGAGGATCGGCTTTTTTTATGTTTTGCTATCCAATAATATACTTGCTCAATATCATAGTAATTTGCTCATTGAGCTTTCTGCTTTAGGCTTTCTGCCTTAAGCTCTCTATTAAAACAAGTTTAAAAAACAGCGGTTACAACAGGGCTGTTATTTTTAAGTCAAATAACGTTTCGGGGCGTTGCATATCTTATAAAGCATCAGCTTTTTACATATATTTGCGAAAAATATTAGTATAGTTGCCAGGCCTTTTAAACCGGCCAAACTGTATTGTTTTTAAAAATACATATGATTGAAAAAACCATCGACCTGGGCGAACAAAGCGAAGTTGAAGTTTACGGAGCCAGGGTACATAATTTAAAAAACATTGATGTTTCTTTTCCGCGCAACCAGCTGGTGGTAATTACCGGCTTAAGTGGCAGCGGTAAATCGTCATTAGCATTTGATACCATTTATGCCGAAGGACAGCGCCGGTATATGGAAACATTTTCGGCCTACTCGCGCCAGTTTATGGGCGGTATGGAGCGGCCGGATGTGGATAAGGTATCGGGCTTAAGCCCGGTTATTGCTATTGAGCAAAAAACAACCAGCAAAAACCCACGATCAACAGTGGGTACCATTACCGAGATTTACGATTTTATGCGTTTGCTTTTCGCCCGTACCGGCGATGCCTATTCCTACACAACCGGCGAGAAAATGGAGCGCATGAGCGAAGATCAGATCCTGAAAACCATTACCGAAAAATTTGACGGTCAGCCCGTGAACATCCTGGCCCCTGTTGTAAAAGCCCGCAAGGGTCATTACCGCGAACTTTTTGAATCTATCCGCAAACAAGGCTATCTTAAAGTATGGATTGATGGCGCCATGGCCGATGTGGAACCCAAAATGCAGGTGGATAGGTACAAAATCCATGATATTGATATTGTGGTTGACAGGTTGGTGGTGACCGAAAAAGACAGCAAGCGTTTATACACGTCGGTGCAAACGGCGCTTAAAATTGCCAAAGGGATCATCCGCGTGGGTGATAAGGATGGTAACGTAGCCTATTATAGCAAGTATTTGATGGACCCGGTTTCGGGTATCTCGTACGATGAACCGCAGCCAAATACCTTCTCGTTCAACTCGCCATATGGAGCCTGCGAAAAATGTAATGGTTTGGGGTATATTTTTGAGGTTGATGAAGCATCGGTTATCCCTAATCCTAAGCTAACCATCATGAATGGTGGCCTGGCCCCGATAGGCGAATACCGGGAAACCTGGATTTTCCAGGTGCTGAAGGCGCTGGCTAAAAAGTATGAGTTTTCGCTAACTACCCCGATAGAAAAGTTAAGCCGCGATCATTTAGATATTATACTTAATGGCGCAACCGATACCATCAGTGTTTCTGTGGAGTACAATAAATGGAATGTTCAAAGTTATACCATCACCTTTGATGGTATTGTGCGCATGCTGGAAGAACAGCAGGAGCGCCGGAACGATGAAGGCATGGACGATATGGAAAACTATCGTGTACTGAAAACCTGCCCGGTTTGCGATGGCGCAAGGCTGAAGAAAGAATCGTTACATTTTAAAGTAGATAACAAAAATATATTTGAGCTGGCCTGCATGGATATCAATCACCTGCAGGAATGGTTTAACGGACTGGAAGATAGGTTAAGCGAACGTCAGAATGTGATCGCTAAAGAGATCTTGAAAGAGATCCGCGCACGTATTGTTTTCTTGTTAGATGTTGGTTTGAGTTATTTGACGCTCGACCGTACCGCCAAAACCCTTTCGGGCGGCGAGGCGCAGCGAATCCGTTTGGCTACACAGATAGGCTCGCAGTTGATGAACGTAATGTACATTTTGGATGAGCCGAGCATCGGCCTGCATCAGCGCGATAACGAGCGACTGATAAACGCCCTCAAAAACCTGCGCGACCTGGGCAATACCGTTTTAGTGGTTGAGCATGATAAGGATATGATACTGGAAGCCGACCATGTTATTGACATGGGCCCGGCGGCAGGCGTACACGGCGGACAAATAGTTGCCCAGGGAACCCCAGCCCAATTAATGGCCGAGCATACCCTTACCACATCTTATATTAACGGGGAACGTTCTATCGCTATTCCCGAGAAACGGAGGGAGGGCAACGGTAAAACGCTAAGCCTTAAAAAGGCAACCGGCCATAATTTAAAAAAGGTTTCTGTTGATTTTCCGTTGGGTAAGTTAATAGGGGTTACAGGGGTATCCGGCAGCGGTAAATCAAGCTTAATTACCGAAACATTATATCCTATATTAAACCATCATTTTTTCAGGGCCAAAAAGCACCCGCTGCCCTATGAAAAAATTGAGGGGCTGGAGAATATCGATAAAGTGATTGAGATAGATCAAACGCCTATTGGCCGTACACCTCGTTCAAACCCCGCTACCTATACCGGTGTATTTTCGGATATCCGTAACCTGTACGTGGCCTTGCCCGAATCAAGGATCAGGGGATACAAGCCTGGCCGTTTTTCGTTTAACGTAAAAGGAGGACGCTGCGAAACCTGCCAGGGGGCAGGCATGAAGGTTATCGAGATGAACTTTTTACCTGATGTGCAGGTGCCATGCGAAGAATGCGGCGGCCGCAGATATAACCGCGAAACACTGGAAGTACGCTACCGGGGCAAATCCATCAGCGATGTACTGGATATGAGCATTGAAGATGCCACCCCATTTTTTGAGCATATTCCATCCATATACCGTAAGGTAAAAACATTGAATGATGTTGGATTGGGTTACATTACTTTGGGCCAGGCATCAACAACACTATCTGGCGGCGAGGCGCAACGTGTTAAGCTGGCCACCGAACTATCTAAAAAAGATACCGGGAATACATTTTATATACTGGATGAGCCTACAACCGGTTTGCATTTTGAGGATATTAACGTGCTGTTAGGCGTGCTTTATCAACTGGTTGATAAAGGCAACACTGTTTTAGTAATTGAGCATAACCTGGATGTAATTAAAGTGGTTGACCACGTGATAGATCTTGGCCCAGAAGGTGGTTCTGGCGGCGGTAAAATTCTTTTTAGCGGTACACCCGAAGGGTTGTGCAAAGTGAAGGAAAGCTTTACAGGCCAGTTTTTAAAAAAGGAAATGGGGATTAAATAAAATATCGATATATTGTGGTAGAGACTAATGCTGATTGAAATGAAAAAGAGCAATGGCTTTCTATTCACAGTAATCATCTTACTCGCGACGGCAGTTGCATTTGCTTTTAACCGGATCGATCAGGATGAAGACCGCTTTCTTAACTATCAGGTAAACCCCAAAAAGCACGAACTGAAACTTTATTGGAAGGATGGAAGCAATTCGAATTTTGGCAGTATCCAAAATCTGAAGCTTTGGCTTGATAATAATAAGCGCAAGCTGGTATTTGCTATGAATGCAGGCATGTACAAACAGGATGGATCGCCGCAAGGGCTGTACATCGAAAATAAAAAAACATTATCGCCATTAGATACGTCATCTGGTAATGGCAATTTTTACCTGAAGCCTAACGGCGTTTTCTATCTTACAACAACCAATACCGCGGTTGTTTGCAACACTGCCTCGTTCAAAGATCATGGCGATATCAAATACGCTACCCAGTCTGGGCCGATGCTGGTGATAGGCGGTCAAATTCATCCATCATTTAAAGCAGGGTCAACAAACCTGAATATCAGGAATGGCGTTGGCATTTTACCCACCGGCGAAGTTGTTTTCGTTATCTCTAAAGCGCCCGTAAACTTTTATGATTTTGCAGCGTACTTTAAAAATATGGGCTGTAAAAATGCCTTGTATCTTGATGGTTTTGTTTCCCGGGCTTATTTGCCCGAAAAGAATTGGGTGCAAACGGACGGGAACTTTGGGGTGATGGTTGGGGTAGCCGAACCTAAATAGTGTTTTACAGACAGACAAAAGCGGGAGATTAAGGTAATGTCAGGTTTTTAAACGCGCATGTACAATTTGTTGTACATGCGTGTTTTGTTTTATATCTTTATTTAAAATTTAACAAATGGAAGTTACCACATATACAACATTTAGGCAGCAACTGAAATTCTATCTGGATAAAGTTCGCAATGATCATAAACCCTTGGTGGTTACAAGTACGAATGCAGAGGATGTTGTAGTTATTTCCAAAGCTGATTATGAAAGCATGGAAGAAACATTTTACTTGCTTAAGAGTCCGGCAAATTCTGCCCGGCTGATGAAAAGTATTGGGGATTTGGAAAATGGTTTAGGTACCGAAAGAAAACTGATTGAAGAGTGAGAATTGTTTTTTCCGATCAGGCCTGGGAAGATTATCTATACTGGCAGACTACCGATAAATCTATTTTAAGAAAGATAAATGCATTAGTAAAAGAAATAGAAAGAACTCCATTTGAAGGTTCTGGCAAACCAGAGCCGTTGAAGCATAACTTAGCAGGTTTGTGGTCTCGCCGGATAAATTTAGAACATCGTCTTGTATACAAAATTGACAACGGATCAATTCATATACATCAATGCCGCTATCACTACTAAAACATCAACAAATAGCTCACATGCTTCAGCGTTTGCCTCAGCTTCTCTAAGGCAATACTTACCTGGCGTTCAACCGTTTTAGGCGAAATGTTGAGCTTGCTGGCAATTTCCTTATACTTCATATCGCTAAAGCGGCTCAATACAAAAATTTCACGGCATTTTTCCGGAAGGGTGTTTATCGCTGCTTTTATCTGGTGGGCCAGTTCTTTTTCTTCGTAACCGTTTTCAACAGCGCTGCGTACCTCATCAAGCAGGTTGTTTTTTTGCAGGTAATCAACATACAGGTTTTCTATTTTTTGGTGCTTCAAATAATTGAGGCTACGGTTTTGCGCCATTTTATACAGGTACGAACTTATCGACGTTGAAAACGTAACTTCATGCCCCTTCTCCCATAAATCAGTAAATATTTCGGCTACTATCTCCTCGGCCACCGGCAAATCATTCACAAAACGATTGGCGAAAAGCGTAAGGCGGGTATAATGAAGTTTAAATAAAACTTCAAACGCCCCGGCATCCCCTTGCGTGAGTTTTGTTATTGATGTGTTGGCTTTTGAGGTAATCATTTATTCATAGGGTAGGTAAAAAAGAATTACTTTTTAAAAAACTTTAACAAGTTAACGATTAAATTTTGAAAGCATCAAATTTAATATGGAAATATTGGCAACTGCGCTCGCGAATATTTTGCATAGCAGGTGTAATTCGCAATTAGCGGGGTAAAATTTTGTCTTTGTCCGAATTTAATAAAGAAATATTTTAATTCCGTTTGAGGGTATGGGGTTTTTCAGTTGTCTTGCTAATAAGAACACGAATGGACAACGAGGAAATAAAACTGTTACTGGTAAAATATATAACCCGCGAAGCCGATGAAAAAGAGGTGGAACAGGTGAAAGAATGGGTTAATGCGCACCCGGAGAATGAGCAGTACTTTGCCCAGCTATATGAAACCTGGCAAAATATGCTGTACCTAAAGCCCGATGTTATTAATGAAGAGAAAGCATTCGCCAAATTTTCGGCGGCAACTATCCCGCACGAGCCAAAATACCGGGTGCTTGTTGCATGGAGTAAAATAGCAGCAGCCGTAGCACTGTTTGGTTTGCTAACCGCAGTGCTTGTAAATCATTACTCAAAAAACGAGCAGAGTACAAGGCAGGTATCTGTTAATAATGGGGGCATAAAAAAAATAGTTTTAAGCGATGGCACCACCGTTTGGCTAAATGCAGGCAGCAAGCTTAAATACAACACTGATTTTAATAAAACAAACCGGACTGTATACCTGGAGGGCGAGGCTTTTTTTGACATTGCTCCTGGCAGCAAAACTATTCCGTTTTTGGTTAATACTAAAAATTACACCATCAGGGATATCGGCACAAAATTTAACTTGAAGGCTTATGCTAACGATTCCTTTTTTGAAACTACGGTAGTAAAAGGCGAGGTAGCTGTTGAAGGTAACATAGATAACAACACCCGTGAGATGAACCGCATCTACGTTAAACCGCACCAGGTGCTCAGGATATATTATCCGAGTGCCGAAAAATACGCGGTAAAGCAGGATGATAAAGAATTAAAAAACCTAAACGAGATACAGGTATCGCAGGTTGATTCGGCAAAAATGGACCGGTACGATGGCTGGAAGGATGATTTGCTGGTATTTGACGGTAATACGCTCGACGAAATATCTAAAGTATTGGAACGCAGGTATAATGTAAGAATTATTATGGACGATGCCGAACTGCAAAATATCCGCTATTCGGGCAGTTTTAAAAGCATATCCAGTATAGATAAGGTTTTGGAACTGATAAAAGGCAATACGGCCATAAACTATTCCATTACCGGTAATACAATAAACATCACAAAAAACAATAAAAACTAATCTGTTAACCCTTTAAAAACAAAATAACCTATGGAGATAAACTAACGCTCTCTCTTTCAAAATAAAAAACCCGGTGTGCGCTAACACTCCGGGCTTCAATAAAATCAATAGCTAATACCCTACGCTTGGGGAAGCATCGTATTAACTGATTAACAAACAAATTTATGATAAATTTTGACAGAAAATCTGTAATGGCTGCGCGCGCGTGGCAAAAAACGATTAAAATTATGAAGCTTGTAACTGTTTTACTCTTAACGGGAATAATGCAAATACACGCAGCTGCTTTTTCGCAAAACGTTTACAACTTTAATGTAAACAATATATCTGTTAAACAGATGTTTAAGCAGATTGAAAAAAACAGCAAATACACGGTTTTTTACCGGCTTGACCAGGTTAACATTGATAAAAAGATTAATGTGGAGCTGCAAAACGCCAGTATTGAAACCGTAATGAAAGATGTACTTAAAAATCAGCAGCTCACCTTCCAGGTGGTTGATAACATCATTATTATTAAACCGGTGGATGGTAAAACTATAGCAACCGTTACAGTAACTGGCACCGTTACAGATGCCGCCGGGCTGCCGCTGCCAGGGGTAAGCATAAAACTTAAAGGAAGCACATTAGGAACGGTAACCAACATCGACGGAAAATACAGCCTTACATTGCCAGATGGCACTGGCACTCTCCTGTTTAACTTTTTAGGCTTTGCCCCGCAGGAGGTAGCCATTGGCGGCCAAACAGTGGTAAACGTAAAACTTGTTGAAGAATCAAAAGCCCTGAATGAGGTTGTAGTGGTTGGTTATACTACACAAAAGAAAAAGGACCTTACCGGCGCTGTAGCTGTAGTTAATGTTAAGGATCTGAATAAACAAGCGTCATCATCAGTAAACAGCCAATTACAGGGGCAGGCATCGGGTGTTACCGTAACCGGATCTGGCCAGCCAGGCGAAGAGCCCCAGGTTCACATCAGGGGTTTTAACACTTTTGGCGATAACACACCATTGTATGTGGTTGATGGCATGGAAACCTATGATGTGAGCACCATCAACCCAAATGACGTCGAATCGTTACAGGTGTTAAAGGATGCAAGTTCCGCATCTATATACGGTGCACGGGCGGCAAACGGGGTTATCATTATTACTACTAAACGGGGAAAGGGCAAAGTGAACATTCAGTATGATGCTTATTATGGCTCGCAGGTACCTAAGGGGGGCAATGTTTGGCATACATTAAATCCGCAGCAAACCGCTGACCTTAGGCTGGTGGCCGAAAAAAATTCAGGAATAACAGATTTTACAGACCCGCTTTACAATCCAACAGGGGCAAGTTCAAAATTTACATTGCCTGATTATATTACTCCTGCCGGTGCAAAAGAGGGAAGCGCTGCGGTAAATCCTTCAAAATATTACGTTAATCCGTTATATACATCGCCCGATGATTATAACAAGTTTTACCGGATAACCAGGGCCAACAAGGCGGGTACCGACTGGTATCACGAATTATTTAAATCGGCCCCGATAACCAGCCATAATTTAACCTTAAGCGGTAGCAGCGATCAGGCCAGCTACTTGTTCTCGCTTAATTATTTTAACCAGCAGGGAACATTGATTGATACTTACTTAAAACGGTATACCTTGCGCTCAAATACTACATTTAATATAACCAAGCATATCCGCATAGGCGAAAACCTGGCTTACTCTATCACTAAAAACTCTAAAGTAGGCACAAACAATCCCGATGGCGTTATTGCAATGGGCTTAAGGGAACAGCCTATTATACCTGTTTATGATATAATGGGTAATTATGCAGGCAGTTATGGTACAGGCTTAGGAGATTCTAACAATCCTGTAGCTATACAACAGCGCACTAAAGTAAACGGCGCAATAGCTTATCGCTTGCTTGGAAATATGTATGCCGAAGCGGATTTGTTTAAAGGCCTTACGCTGCGCACCAGTTTTGGCGGAGACATCACAAACAGTAACGACCACGCGTTTACCTATCCAACATATGAAAACGTAGAAAACTCTCAAACAAACAGCTATAGTGAAAACTCGGCCAATAACTATAGCTATAACTGGACAAATACGCTTTCTTATTTAAAAACCTTTGGTAAACACAACTTGAACATTGTTATAGGTACCGAAGCTGTTGAAAGTTATGATAAAAGCCTTGGCGGCAGCATACAGGGCTTTTATAACTTCGATCCTGCTTATGTTAGTCTTTCAACCGGCACAACAAACAAAAACAACAGCAGCGGCAAAAGCTCAACGTCGCTATTATCTGAATTTGCTCGCCTGGATTATGTTTTTGATAACAAGTACCTGTTTAATGCTACAATCCGTCGCGATGGTTCTTCAAAATTTCCGGTAACTCAGCGTTATGGCTACTTCCCTGCTTTTAGTGCCGGTTGGCGTGTTTCACAGGAAAGTTTTTTGAAAGAAGTAAAATGGCTTACCGATTTAAAAGTACGTGGTGGCTGGGGTGTTATGGGTAACCAGATCAATATGGGGGCAAAAGATGCTTATACAACGTTTAGCACCAATATAGGCCAATCCTATTACCCTTTAGATGGTAACGCGGCTTTATTGCCAGGTTTTTACCAGGATCAGATTGCTAACCCTAATGCCCTGTGGGAAAAAGATATTAACTCCAACTTTGGTTTTGATGCCACCATATTGGATGGAAAAATTGCCGTAACGGCCGATTATTACCGTAAAGATATCAAAGACCTGTTGGTTAATGCAAAACAGCTGGCTACGGCAGGTAACGGAAATGTACCCTACCAAAACGTTGGTAAAATGAAAACCGACGGCTTGGATATATCTGTAACGGGCAATTTTAAAGCAAACCGCGACCTGAGTTTTAGCGCTACCGGTACCGTTACTACTTACAATAACAAGGTTTTAAAAGTATCTAATGACAGGGATTATTTTTTGGGAGAGGCTACCAGCCGGTTTGATGCCCATATTACACGCAGTGCAGTAGGCCATTCATTAGGCGAGTTTTATGGTTACCAGGTAGCCGGTTTTTGGAATAGCCAGGCACAAATTGACGCCGCGGATGCAAGTGCCCAAAAAATCACTAACGATCCCTCGGCGGTATATCAATCAGATGTAAAAGTGGGCAGGTTTAAATATAAAGATGTAAACGGCGATGGTATTATTACCGATGCCGACCGTACATTTATTGGCAACCCCAACCCCAAAGTTACTGCGGGCTTAAACTTGTCTGTAAATTATAAAAACTTTGATGCCAGCGTATTCCTTTACGGATCGTTTGGTAACAAGTTGTGGAACAGCGTTAAATACTGGAGAGATTTTTATGCCTCATTCGGAACTGCCAAAAGCTATACCGCACTTAATGATTCATGGACGCCGGCACATCAAAATGCAAAAGCTCCTATACAGGAACTGGACGCATCTACCAGTAGTGGCGCCACACCTAATTCATACTTTGTTGAAAACGGAACTTATGTTCGTATGCGCAATGCACAAGTGGGGTACACCTTTAACATTCCCGGTCTGAAAAAGGCAGGTATCCAAAAATTAAGGTTCTATGTATCTGCAACCAACCTGTTCACTTTAACAGGGTACAGCGGTGTTGATCCGGAATTAGGCGGCAGCACTAAAGATTTTGGTATTGATGAAGGCAGCTACGCCAGTCCGCGTACATTCCTATTCGGCGTTAATTTTTCATTATAACAACAACGTAAAAAGTAGTACAATGAAAGCAAAAAAATATTTCAGCATAATGTTGCTTAGCGTAATGGCGCTTAGCGCATGTAAAAAAAGTTTTTTGGATAAACCTATTAACGGAGCCCTGCAGCCTGTTTACCTGAAAACAGAGGCCGGAGCCCAGGAACTGCTTGTTGGCGCTTACGCTGCCTTAGATGGCCAGCAAGGCGGCGACGCAGCCATAGGCGGAGGCGGTTCGTGGGAAGCATCGCCAGACAACTGGGTTTACGGAGGTGTTGCCGGCGGCGATGCATCTAAAGGCAGCATTGCCGGCGATCAGCAGCCTATAGAACCAATTATGAAGTACAATCCCGATGCCAGCAACGGCTTTTTTGATAGCAAATGGAGGGCTGATTATGAAGGGATTTCACGAACCAACAATACCATTAGCATCACCGGTAAAGTTGCCAATATTACGGCCGCTGCCAAAACTAATATTATGGCCCAGGCGAGGTTTCTGCGCGCTCATTATTACTTCGATCTTAAAAAAATGTTTAGTAATGTGCCTTATATTGACGAAAGCACAGCAGATATCAATCAGCCTAATACAACAGATATATGGCCAAAAATTGAAGCCGATTTTTTGTATGCTTATAATAACCTGCCCAATACCCAAGCCAATGTGGGCCGTGCCAATAAATGGGCGGCAGGGGCGTATCTGGCAAAAACATATTTATATGAGCATAAATATACCGAGGCCAAAGCTGTTTTTGACGCCGTTATTGCACAGGGAGTAACTGCATCGGGCTTGAAATATGTATTGAACGAAAAATTCAATGATAACTTCAGAACGGCCACCAATAATAGTGCCGAATCGGTATTTGCTGTGCAGGCAGCAGCAAACAGCGATCCCGGCGGACCTTCAAATGCCAATGATGGCGATATGCTGAACTTTCCTTACGGCAATAGCAGTCCGTTTAGCTGCTGCGGTTTTTACCAGCCATCAATTGAGTTAGTTAATCATTACCGAACCAACCCGGCAACCGGCTTGCCTTATTTGGATGATTATAACAGCCATGCCTTAAAAACAGATATGGGCGTAGCAGCAGGCGCCGGTTTTACGCCCGATGCCGGAACTATAGATCCCCGGTTGGATTGGACAGTTGGCCGGCGTGGCATTCCATACCTTGATTGGGGGTTGCATCCCGGAGTTGACTGGATAAGAGATCAACAGTATGCAGGCCCGTATTCGCCTATTAAAAACGTGTATGGCCAGGCCGAGCAAAGCACCAACGGCGATAATACATCGTGGGCACCAGGTTCGGGCATTAATGTTAACCTTATCCGTTACGCCGATGTGCTGTTGATGGCTGCCGAGGCCGAAGCGCAATTGGGTAATTTTGATAAAGCAGAAAGTTATGTAAATATGGTGCGTAGCCGGGCCGCCAATACATCGGGATGGGTACATAATTATAAGGACAATGATAAACCCACTGCCGGCTTTACCAATACTCCGGCTGCTAATTATAAAGTAAGTGTTTACCCGGCAGGGGCTTTCACAGGGAAAGACTTTGCACTGAAAGCCATTTATTTTGAGCGTAAAATTGAACTGGCAATGGAAGGGCACCGCTTTTTTGATTTAGTTAGATGGGGCATTGCCGATACTGAGTTAAATGCTTACATAACCTATCAGAGCAAGTTTACCAATGATGTTAAGGGAGGCAAATTTGTAAAAGGTAAAAGCGAATATTACCCTATTCCGCTTATTGAAATTGACTTAAGTGTCAAAGGTGGTTCGCCGGTACTTAAGCAAAACCCTGGATATCATTAATAAAATTATAATTATATCTGCCGGAGTTTTCATATTCCGGCAGATTTTCTCAAATTGCTGCATATTATTACCCCCCTGCTGTAAACAAGCCAACAATTATAAACCAAAATATGAACACATCATCGACACGATTTTTATCGCTGGATGTATTTAGAGGGATGACTTTATGTTTTATGATCATCGTAAATACACCAGGGAGTGGCGCCGACGCATTTTCGCCGCTCCAACATGCGGCCTGGCATGGTTTTACCCCAACCGACCTTGTATTTCCGTCGTTTTTATTTGCGGTAGGCAATGCCATGAGTTTTTCGATGAAGCGCTATGTAGAAATGGGCAACGCTGCTGTACTTACCAAGATATTTAAACGCACATTGCTGATATTTTTGATTGGATATCTGATGTACTGGTTTCCCTTTATTTATATGGATAAGGGCCATATAGCACTCTCGCCGATAAGCCATACCCGCATTATGGGCGTTTTGCAGCGTATAGCTTTATGCTATTGTTTCGCATCGCTTATGATTCATTTTTTATCCAAACAATCGGTTGTTGTATTATCTGTCATTTTCCTGTTAGGTTACTGGATTATTCTGCTGGCTTTTGGCGATCTGTCAAACCCACTGAGTATGACAGGCAATGCCGGCATCTTTCTTGATAAATTTGTTTTAGGCGATAATCACCTGTATCACGGCGAAAAGATAGCCTTTGATCCCGAAGGTATCCTGAGTACTTTGCCAGCTATTGTAAACGTGGTTGTTGGCTACTACGCCGGCAAATTCATTCAACAAAAAGGTAAAGGGTACGATGTGATATCAAAAATGCTGCTCATGGGCTGCCTGTTCATTTTTATTGCCCTATGCTGGAATATGGTATTCCCCATCAACAAAAAGCTGTGGAGCAGCCCGTTTGTATTGATAACCACCGGCCTCGATCTGGTGATCCTCTCATTCCTGGTGTATGCCCTGGAGATTAACGATTGGAACAAAGGCAACTGGACAAGGTTTTTCATCATTATGGGTAAAAACCCATTACCGCTGTATGTATTATCAGAAACGCTTGTAGTATTCTTTTACATATTTACTGTGAAAGGGGTTAGCTTTTATGACTGGATAAACACCAACTTTTACCAGGCTATAATACCGGGAGCAATAGGTTCGTTGCTATTTGCCATCAGCTATATGCTTATATGCTGGTTTGTGGGTTACCTGTTGGATAAAAAGAAGATTTATATCAGGGTATAGATAGTCGTTTTTTAAACAAAAAGCGCGGCTCAATTTATGGCCGCGCTTTTTGTTTAAAAGGAAAACTTTACGGGAAAGCTATATTGCTAAATGATAAACCCGGCCAGTTGCAGGTGCCGCATCAGTAACCTGGCCCAGGTATTTTTTTGATACCGATTTTGGCGCAAAGCCTTGGTCAACCACGGTAACATTAATAGCGCCGCTCGTTGGTTTATTGGCCGGGTTAAGCAACTTGTAAGTGTCCCCGCCGTAGCTGAAGTTGTTATCAGCCACCTTAGTATTGTCGAAGTTATAAGTGGCTTTGAGGCTATTCACCGAAAAGCCCGATGCTTGCACCTTTTTGCTGATCTGTTCGAAATTTACAGGTACATTCTCCTTAAAAGTGATGAGATAGGTGTTGCGGATCAGATCGGTTTTAACCTCTCCTACAAAAGGCAATGCACGTAAAGCTTTTTCTGTCGACTTTGCGCAAAGGGCGCAGGTAAGTCCGCTAATCTGCAGCTCGGCTTTGGTAAACTGGGCTTTGGCGGCTGTGGCAGAAAGGGAAAGTATGATGATAAATATTTTGAGCTTTTTCATGTTGCATTTTTAAATTAATTGGTGAAAGTAAACTTGGGTAAAAATCACCGGGTTATCAGATGTTCAATTAATTTATCAGAGCCGGAAAATACAATTTTTGATAAACGTAGCTATGCTTTGTGCGGGTTTATCAGACGACGCTCCGTCAAAATACTTTTCGAGCGATGTTGGCTGTGGGGAATAAGATTGGCTACCAAAAGGCAAACGCGGCAACTCGAAACCAAAAAACCGGGATAGAAGCGATGTTTCATCGGTTGGGCGGGTATCTTTTGCCCGGCTGTATTTACAGCATTTTGTTTTGTCGCCAGTTTTACTTTTGCCGCAGTCAACAACAGAGGAACTAACTTTAACCGGCGATATTTGATTGCCTTCATAATGCAAGTTAAGTGCAAAGCCCAACACTGTAACAACGTATAATAAGGCCAATAATACCGCTCCTGATTTTTTTAGCATAAAACAAAAATAGGTGATTAACTTATTGATTACAAATTGTTTTGCAGAAAGAAGTTAATATAATAGTTGTTGCTTCATGTTGCTCAAATAAGCAGATTGTCGCCCTGAGTGGTAAAATGCGGCGATATTCTGAAGAGGGATTTACTTTGTAAAAAGGCCTGTCATCCTGAGCCTGTCGAAGGATAGCGGGCAAAGGCCTCCCCGCGCGACCCTTCGACAGGCTTAGGGTGACAGCCCCCCCCTCGAAAATAGAACACGTCATGGGTAGGAACGGAGGATTTGCGAACTGCTCTGCTGGGTATGCATTGTGGGTAGAACCTTCGTTCCTCAATGATAACTATCTTTTATTTGAAAGGCGCTTTATCGCATCGCGAAATTTGCTACTTGTAACTACCTGGGAAAGTTAATCTTAAAGCTAAAAAACAAGAAAACCCGGCCCCTGCGGCCAGGTTTTGCTGATTAACTTGATCTTAAAACTATTAAATTATATTATTGAGCCGACTGCTTAGCCTGGTCTTTCATAGTTGAATTGGCAACAATTACAATTTCTACCCGGCGGTTTTTTGAACGGCCATCTACTGTTGTATTGTCGGCAATTGGTTCGGTTTCGCCCTTGCCCGAAGTTTGTAAGCGTGATGCAGGAACATTTTGAGCTGCGATGTATGATTTTACAGATTGGGCCCTTTGGATTGATAAATCCATATTGTGGGCATCGCTTCCTGTATTATCGGTATGGCCAACAATTAAAATATTGGTTTCGGGGTTGTTTTGAAGCGATACTGCCAGTTTTTGCAAATTGGTTTGCGCCTCGGCTTTTAAAGCCGATTTGTCAGTATCAAATAAAATGCCTGAGTCGAATTTCACCAGGATTCCTTCACCCTCGCGAATTACAGTAGCACCTGGCACGGTTTGCTTAATTTCGGCGGCTTGCCTATCCATATTCCGGCCAATAAATGCGCCTGCGGTACCACCTACGGCACCACCAATAATGGCACCTAAAGCAGTGTTGCCTGCCGCTTTGCCTATAAATGCGCCTAAAGTGCCGCCGGCGCCGGCGCCAATAGCAGCCCCTTTTTGTGTTTTGGTTAATGAATTACAGCCCGAGCCTACTATTCCAACCGTAGCTAATACTAAACTTAAAGTTGCTACTTTGATTTTTAGAGATTTCATAATAATAGTATATGTATATATACTACCATTTGCAAAGCAGGTGCCAAAAGCCAAATCGGCCGTAACTGAAGGCAAATCCACACTGCCGCTATATTTTTTTAACAATTAAGAAACCGGTGATTTGAAAGGAGAATGTCAATTAGTCCTAATCAAAGAAGATGACTGTTTTTTAGTACATAAATGTAAAATTCCAGATACAAAAGCGGGTGCAATGGAGTCGGTTAGCTAACTATAATCAACGTAGCCGGGAAAATGAGTTTAAAAGTGCTGCCCACATTTTTTTCAGATACTACATCAATTTCGATATCGTGAAAACCGGCTATCGATTTTACAATAGGCAGGCCCAGTCCAAAACTATCCTGCTGTAATGATTGGCGAAATTTTTTAAAGCGGTTAAATATAAGGGGAATGGCATCATCATCGATACCTATGCCGGTATCGGTTATGCTGATTAGAAATTTATCGTGAACAGCCACTGCGGCAATCCGGATACTGCCGCCTTCGCGGTTGTATTTTATGGCATTATTAATCAGGTTAAAAAACAAGTTGAATAACAGAAACTTATTGATATTCACCATGTACCAGTTATCGGCGACCGAAATTTCGTAACTGATATTTTTGTCCTGCAGGCGGATAGAGATTTCGTCATAAACGTCTTGCAGTAGCTCGGCAACCGAAACTTTGTCCTCTTTTAAAAACTGCTCATTTTCAATCTGCGATATCAGGAGCAGGGTTTTGGTGATACTTTTAAGCCGGTTAAGGATCTTCTGCATCTCCAGCAAACGCACCTTTAGCTCGTCATTTATATCCTCTTCTTCAAACATGTTCTCAATTTTTGATTGAAGGATAGATATGGGGGTCATCAGTTCGTGCGATGCATTGGAAATAAACTCGCGCTCCCTATGGAATTTGTCGGCAATGGTCTCAATCATTTTATGGATGCTCAGATCAAGATGCTCAAAATCAGATGTGGTAGTACGCACCTTGCGGTACGATTGAAAATTAGGGAACTTTTGACCTACCAGCTTGGTTTTTATAATGATGCGTAATGGCTTAAGCACGTAATTGGAGTAAAACTGGTCGGCAAGTACGGTGAGTAATATCATACCTAACAATACCTGGAAGGCCAGGTTTTGCAACGGAACGCTGGTTTCATCAAGCGTATCTACGCTTTTGCCAATTTCCAGCAGATAGTTTTTATTTTTAACCTTAAAGGTATGGCTCAATATGCGGTACTCCAATGTGTCGCCCTCGCTAAAAAGTCGTTTGCCGCGTTGGATAGTATCTAAATAATACTTCGGGTCAACTTCATCAAGGCTGATGTATTCGTCTTTAAGGGGCAGGTAGCTGCCATATCCTTCGCCATTTACAATATAGGTTTCAATACCCTGGCTTTTTACAATTTGGAGCAACTTGTTTTTTTGCTTTATCAGCTTGCTATCAACATAACTGCTGCTGATGTTTTTAATCAATACGGGCACAAGCAATACAAACAGTATCACGATCACCAATTTTGATATGGCGTTAAAAAGCGTAAGTTTTGTCCTTAATTTCAAATATTCAGGCGTTTATTTTTACTTTATACCCAAGCCCGCGCACGGTTTCCAGCCAATCGGGCGATGCAAATGCATTTAACTTTTTCCTGATGTTTTTAATGTGCGCGTCTATATAGTTGGAGTCGTAGTCGTTATTAACCACGCTGCCCCAAATATGTTCGCTTAGCTGCATCCTGGTAAGCGTACGGTTTTTATGCAGAATGAGATAAGCAATCAAATCGAATTCTTTTTTGGTAATGGTGTTAACCATGCTTGTGCCATATGATATGGTGCGGTTGGTTAAATCTATAAGGAAACCATCAAGATCAATAATGTTATTTTTAACCCCAAACTTGCGGCGGATGATAGCCTGCATCCGGCTTTGCAATTCAAGCAGCGAAAACGGTTTGGGCAGGTAATCATCGGCACCCAAATCAAGCCCTTTAATGCGGTCATTAATTTCGGTACGGGCGGTTAGTATGATACAAGCTGCATCTAACCCCAGCTTTTTTACCTCTTTTAACAGGTCGAGGCCATCGTAATCAGGTAAGCCGAGGTCTATCAGAATAAAATCATACAAATTGACGGCAATTTTTTCTGAAGCCGAAGCGCCGTCATAACAAACCTCGCAGATGTAATTATAATTGGTCAGGAATATTTCCAGCTCATGTGCAAGCGCTTTTTCGTCTTCGATGATCAAAACATTCATGCGCTGCTACTAATAAAACAAGTAAAAAAATGTAAGGTTAAAAAACGATTCTTTGTGGTTTTCAAGCACTCCCTCTACGTTAACAGGAATAGAATAACGCCATGAAGCCTCAAGGGTATAATGAGGCCGGTTATAAGCAATGGGTACTTTAAAGCTGTAGTTAAGCATTTTAAACTTACGGTTATAACGTGCCGAGTTTGGATCATCGTACACATATATATTGTCAATCTCCTGTTTAAAACGATGGTCTACAGAGTAGCGCTGTACAAAATTTTGCGTACCTGTTATAAAGTTAAACGATGGATTAAATGAAAGGTAATCCTTGTCGTCAAAAATACTCCAGCTGGTTTCAATGTATTTGGAGTTTGTAACGGTAACAAAAAAATCGTTTGATTTGCCAAAAAGATAGTCGGCTATAACGCTGGTTTTCAGAAACTTCCAGTCGTATGAGTTTTTCAGGTTGATATCATTTGACGAAGCCGACTTAATAACATTGGCTTGCTTATTAAATATAAACCGGGTATAACTTGCCGCTCCCGAAAACTGTTTGGAAAATTTGTAAAAGTAACCACCGCCCACATCAACCTCATCAACCGGAGCATACCCCAAAACCTTTAAAATGGAGCCATATGCAAAAAAGCCTTGCTTAGTATTATAAATAACATCGCCGGTAACAAAGGGATATTTAACCGGGCTGGTGCGCCCAAAAAAAAGCGCGTCGCTGCCATAGTTTACTCCTACAGAAACAGACTGTTTCCTGATGATGGTATCTGTATCGGCCACAATGTGGATGTTGCCACTGGTAAAAAGCGTATTGCTAATACCCGTAGCATATAAGGCATTGCTGCCGGCAATAAAAAAAAGTAAGCAAAGGTACTTCATCAAAAATCGGTAAATTGTTTGTTAACCAGCTGTTTAATCGCCATTTCTTCGAGGTATTTCCGGCGGACGCTCCAACCCTTCAGGGCGGCGCTGTCTTTTAGGCTTAGGTTTGGGTGGCACTGGTGGCGTGTTTTCATCAACCTTTGCCGGCTTGGCCTGCCGTTTTGCTTTAGCTACCTCTTTAATTTTATTTTTTTCTTCCTGCTCCTTTTTACTTTTTAACGTAGTATCGGCCGGTAAATTATGATACTGCAACTTAACCGCATGATGGTATTCAACAGGATGTGATGGGCTGTTTGTAGTACCGGCAACTGATAATCGTGGCGTAAATATCAATAACAGGACAATATACGCAAACCACTTTACCATTGAGAGGAAGAAAAACTTAAAATTATATTCAAATATCGGTCAATATAAACAGTAATACCCAAAGTGGGGGTACTGTTGATAACAATTATCACCAGTTTATTTAAGCAAGGGAACAATACCCGCATAAACAAGTGATTACACACTTACCGGAATAATTATGATTGGTTTAAAATTAATGCAGTTGAAGCCGTATTATATGCTAACGCCTTTTGAAGTGTAAACGCGGTTTTGGTCGTCAACAATAACACAGGCAATCTGGTTTAGCTGGTTAACTAAGTACATACCGGCGTTAATACCAATGCTTATCATAGGAGATGCCATTGCATCGGCAAATTCGGCAGTGGGGCTAAGTATGCTTACGCTTTTAATGTCGCTAACCGGGAAACCTTTACCGGTATTGGCGATACCTTGAAATTTTTTCTTGCTGATGCTGGCATATTTTTCGGCATTTACTGATGTAGCAAAAGCCATATTGCTGATGTTAAGATGGGCGAAAGGTTGTTTCCTTTGCTCAGGGTCGGCGGTGCCTACTGTCCACGGTTTGTTGCTGGGTTGTGTACCCCAGGTTAACAGGTCGCCGCCAGAATTGATAACGCCGCTGCTAACACCATTCATTTGTAAAACAAACTTTGCCCTATCGGCAGCATAACCTTTACTGTTGGCGCCAAAGCCAATACGCATACCCTTTTCTTTTAAAAAGATGGTTTGCTTATCGGCATCAAGCACAACATTTTGATAGTTGGTTTGCATTACCGAGTAAGGGGCTGTTTTAACAGTCACGTTTTCAACCGAAGTTGTATCGTTGCCGGTATTGCCTGTAAAATAGGTAATATCAAAGGCTCCGTGGGTAAGTTCAGATATCTGGAAGGCACGGCTAATTAGCCTGAAAATCTCGCCATTGGCTTTTGCAGGCGCAACGCCGGCTTCGCGGTTAATTTGTTTAATATTGCTGTGATCGCCAAAAGCCGAAAGCAGTTTTTCAACCCTGTTGATCTCGTCGATAGCAATTTCTATTTGTTCATTGGCCAATAAAGGATCATTCCCAACTACACTAATCTCAAATTTATCACCCATAGCGTGTACGTTACGTTTGTAGGTGGTTAAATTGTTACTTAAAGTTTTTACTGCCAGCATAAAATAAATTTTTTATCGTCAAAAAATCAAACTACTCTAATCCCACTGCAGGATGATTATGTTTATAACAAAAATGTTACTTCTCACCTCTACAACAACTAAAGTAGATTGCTTGTATGAAAATAAGATGAAAACAAGATTGCGAATAACGTAAATCGGCAATTTGGCTGTAAATTGGAGCAAAGAGCACGGAATAAAGACAAAAAATTGACAATTCTATTCAAATAGTCAGAAGTGTAATTTGTTCGCGTAAAAACGCCTGGATGTTAATCGCAAGGTAATTTGTTTGTTTTTCTTTGCTCCTTAGCGTCTTGGCGCGGGTGAAAAAATCATACCCTCAATCAATCAAAATATTCTCGCCAAATTTTTGCGATACGGTAGTGTTTTCTTTGCCGTTGATGCTGATGACGAGGGAATTATCAAAGGGTATTTTTTCGATAAGCTGGATGCGGGTACCGATGCCAATATTGAGCTTGATGAGGTACTGCAAAAACGAATTACTGGTATCACGAACGGCAGCCACGCGGCAGACCGCTCCAGGTTTAAGATCGGTCAAGGTCACCGAAAATGATTTGGGTACTTTGCCGTTGGCTTTTGGTATCGGGTCGCCGTGAGGGTCGTATTCGGGGAAGCCCAGGAACTTGTCGAGCCTGTCGGCCAGGGTTGCATCGTTGATGTGCTCCAGTTCTTCGGCAATATCATGAATCTCGTCCCAATGATAGCCCAGTTTTTCTAACAGGAAAACTTCCCAAAGGCGGTGCCTGCGCACAATCAGTGTTGCATCTTTTAAGCCCTGCGGGGTAAGTTTTACGCCCACTTTTTTATCGTAGGCTATCAGCTCCTTTTCGGTAAGTTTCCTGATCATATCAACTACCGAGGCCGGGTTATTACCCAGCGTTTCGGCTATAGCAGTTGGCGTTATTTTAACATCCTTTTGCTGCGCGATACGGTAAATGGCCTTTAGATAGTTTTCTTCTGATAATGTATACATCCGTTGCTGAACTGGGAACGTACAAACATAAATAAAAACCAGCCGGTTTGTAATAGTCAGGCATGGCTAATTATTACAAACCGGCTTTAAACAAAACAGGCCTCCTTATTACGGGAAGCCTGCTTATGTTTTTATTTGTTATTAGTGATGGCCATGGCCACCGCCATGTTCTCCACCTCCACCATGGTTGCCATGATCGCCTCCACCATGATTGCCATGGTCGCCGCCGCGATCGCCACCAAAATGACCGCCGCCGTTGCCATGAAATTGTGGCCCGCGGCCACCGTGGTTACCATTATCAAAGTGGCCATTGCCACGGTTGTATGCTATCCCGCGGTCGTGATTGCCTCTCCAGTAGTTGGCATACCTAACATCACGGCTGTTGCGGATAACAACCTGGTCATGGCGGCCCCTGTAACCGGCATATCTTGTTCTGTAAACATCGTTTCTTACCCAGGGGTTGCGGTCATTAATAACCACTTTGTAGCTATGGTATAAATCGTAGTTGCGGTATCGTACCGGTAAATAGGCGCGGTGCACCCACACATTGTTATCAAAGTACACATACTGGTGTGTTGGCACATCATAGTAAGTATCAATATCGGGCATGTAATAATAGTTGGCATAATCGTATCCAACCGGGCCCCAGGCGGGTTGGCTGCCAATATTTACCCCAAAGCTTACGCTTACCTGGGCACTGGCTGTTTTAACAGCGAAGCAGCTTAATAATATGGCTGCCGACAGGATCATCTTTTTCATTTGTTTTCTGTTTAAGTAGTGCCCCCTTGTTTAACAACCAATAAATTGCCAACCGGTAGCATTGTTTGGATATATGACAATATTTAATCAAAAAAGTTTAAAAATAAAAAAACACGTTTGCATGCACCGCCTGCGCATAAACAAAAAAGCCCCGGTGTTACCCAAAGCCAAATAGCAAACCAACCAACTCTTGCGTCGCAGAGGTCGCCTTGGTATTCTCAGCTGCTGAAGTGTTTAGTTATTATCGTCGTCGGTGTCTTTCTCGGCAGCAACCTTTTTACCGGCCATGGCCAGCATAGGTTTGCCAATTACTTTGTAATTGCCTTCGCCTTTAAGAATGGATGCCAGCTGGGTTTTGTCCTGCATGGTTTTTACGGCCTGGGCCAGTTCTCTATCGTACTTAAAGTTTACTTCGTAGCGGCCTTTTTCGTAGTAATAGCGGGAGGCTATCTCGTTTTCAAGCACTTGTTTTATTTCGTCTTTGTGCAGTTGCAGGTCGTTCTTTTTGGTAGTCATTAACTTGGCTTTCAATACATCATATTCGGCCTGTATATCGGTGAACTGTTTTTCTTTAGTGGCCTCGGTTTTCAAACTGTTCAGCACCTTTTCTGATGAGGTAGTGTAGTTATAGTTTTTATCGGCCAGATATTTTACAAAATCACCGTAATCGCCTTCAGATAAAATGAACGATTTGGTATCGGCTATTTTAGCGTGTTTATCGCGGTAAACAGTGGCGTAATCAAATATCAGCAGCTTGCCTACCAGGGCCTGGGTTACGTTGGCAAATTTTTCCTGTTTAATAAAAATATCGGGGTAAATAGCGCTGCCGTCATAAACCGAGCGGCCATTTTTAGTTTTAAACTCGTGAATTAATGAATCGGCAACTTTAACTACGCTGCCATCATCTTTACGGTGCGTATAATCCAGCTCCTGGATGCAGCGGCCCGATGGGATGTAGTACTTGGCAATAGTAATTTTAACCAGGCTGTTATAAGGCAGGTTAAAGGTTTGCTGTACCAGGCCTTTGCCATAACTGCGCTGGCCTATGATAATAGCCCGGTCAAGATCCTGTAACGAGCCGGCAACAATTTCTGACGCAGATGCCGAGTGGCTGTTAACCAACACTACCAACGGCAGGCTTGGTTCAAGCGGCGCGCTTACGGTGCTGTAAGTAAAATTCTTTTCTTTTATTTTTCCTTTTTGTGATACAACCTCCACGTCTTTTTGAACAAAAAGATTTACGATTTTTACAGCCTCCTGCAAAATACCTCCGCCGTTTGAACGCAGATCAAGGATGATTCCGTTTGGGTTATTCTTTTTCAGGGTTACCAGGGCGTTGGTTACTTCGGCCGCCGAGTTCTCTAAAAACTTATCCAGCTTAATATAGCCCATGTTACCCTGCACCATACCAAAGTACGATACGTTGGGTTGTTTAATTTCATCGCGTACCAGGTTTTTTTCAAATGGCTGAGGCTGGTTATCGCGTTTGATGAACAATTTAATGGCTGCACCTTTTGATCCTTTGAGTAAAAGGCTTACCTGGTCGTTATTTTTTCCATTAAGGTCAATGTCGTTTATTTTAAGTACCTGGTCGCCTGGGTGTACATCGCCCTTTTGCGCCGGGAAACCCTCAAATACATCAGATACGTATACTTTATTGTTGCGGGTAAAAATACTTGCGCCAATACCGCCGTACTGGGTGCTTACATAGTGCAGCTTATAATCTTCAATTTCCGATTCGGGTACAAATTCAGTATAGGGATCCAGGCCATCCAGCATGGCGTCCACGCCGGTTTTTACCAGCTTGGCCGAGTTAACATTATCAACATAGTTAATGTTAACCTCTTTATAAACCGATGCAAAAACATCCAGGTTTTTTGATATCTGGAACAGGTCATCGTCAAAAGCCGCAACACCAACAGCCAGCATTACAATGCCGGCACACAAACCTATCTTTCTGTATTTTTTTGAGATCACCATACCCGGTACAACATTAAAGCATATAAAAATACGAAAAGCTTATTGATTTTTTACAACTGAACGCTTATTTACAGCCTGTTATTGTCAATATTCACCAAAGCTTTTTTCAGGGTAAATACCACATATTCCCTGTTACGGTTTACAAGCTCCATAAGTTTGGTTATCAGTGCTTCTTCCTGTCCTTCGGTATATTTTAGCTGCTCATCGCTAAGGTTGTTGTATTTACGCTGAACTTTAATTTTTACACGTTCCCAATCTTTATTGGAGATACTGATTTCGGCCATTGTTAAATTATTTTAAGCAAAAATATAAAAAATACACGTTGGCTGAATTAAAAATGAGGCTATACGCCCTTTTTAGCACTAAATAGCAGCAAGATGAGGCGGCAATGGCAATCCTTCGCTCAGTTTATCGGGGATGGGCTTCAGTCGTTTGGTTTGCAAGGGGATAAGGCCTGACCAAATGGGCAGCTCCAGGTCGTCATCGTCGTCAATAGGCATACCGGTACGCAGCTTGGCCGATGCTTCATCAATTTTAAACGTAAGCGCTGTGGTTTTAAGTACTTCCCTGTCGGTTATTGGGCGCAGGTAATCCCAGCTGCCGGGGACAATTTTTTCGGTAAGCCATTTAAAGGCTTCGGTTTTATCGGCCACGCTTTCAATTTTTTCGGCCTGCGCAAATATCACTACCGACCGGTAATTTACCGAGTGGTGAAATGCCGATTTGGCTACCACCAGTTCATCCATCAGCGTTACGGTGATGCAAACCGGGATGCCTTTTTCCAGTTCGCGCATCAAATGGCTACCTACCGAACCATGTACATAAATGCGGTTGCCATACCGCACAAACGCGGTGGGGATAGCGTATGGTTTGTTATCTGCCGAATAGCTGATGGTGCAATATAATGCTTCATCAAGGATGCTGTTGATGGTTTCGGGCTCGTAGTTTGCCCTTTTTGCTGCCCTGCTGGGGATAAGATGTGCCGGTGGGTTTGCCATGATTTTGTTTTTTGGTAAAATTATGCGTTTATTGGATGGCGGTAATGCTCCAGATAATACAAAATAGGTAGTCCAATTTTATGCAGGTATATTCATCAAGCTTAATGATTGATAAACAGGCGCAGCTGCCGGTTTATATTCAACTGGCCAATCAGCTTATGGCGATGGTAAAAGCGGGCACATTACAGCCCGGCCACCGCTTGCCCAGCACCCGGCAATTAGCTGCTTTGCTAAGCATTCACCGTAAAACTGTGATCAGGGCTTATGACGAATTACTGGCCCAGGGCTGGCTGCAAAGCCATACCGGCAGCGGAACTTTTGTGGCTGGTCATTTACCGGTAACAAAGCCCCGGCAATTGTTAAATAATAGTGCCAATGCGGTTAAGGTAGCCGGCTTTAGTATAAAGGAGGCGCCGCACCTGCAACGCAGGCTTGTCAATTTGAATATCGATTTGCATCTTGATGATGGTTTTCCTGACACCCGCATGGCGCCCGTTACCGAACTATCAAGAGCTTACCGTACGCAGCTTTTAACAGGCAACCCATATATCCGCTTGGGCTACGCCGACCCAAAAGGATCGGAGTGGTTGCGCACGGAGTTGGCCGCTTATTTAAACATCACCCGCGGCCTGCGGGTTACGCCGGCCAATATTCTGATAGTGCGGGGTACGGTGATGGGGCTTTATTTAACCTGTACCGGCCTGCTGCAACCCGGCGACACGGTAGTTACCGCCCAACCCGGCTGGGCGGGAGCCGAAGCCAATTTTTTACAGGCCGGCGCAAACCTGTTAAAAGTGCCAGTTGATCAATACGGATTGGATGTGGATAGGCTGGATGAACTTTGCAGCAGGCAAACCGTGCGCATGGTGTATGTTACATCGCACCACCATTACCCAACAACGGTAGCCTTGCGGCCCGATAGAAGGGTGCGCCTGCTTGAACTGGCCCAAAAACATGGCTTCATTGTTTTTGAGGACGACTATGATTATGATTTCCATTACCAAAACAAGCCGCTGATGCCATTGGCCAGCGCCGACGATGCGGGGATGGTGCTGTATTGCGGTGCTTTTCCCAAAAGTATTTCGCCGGCCATAAGGGTTGGGTATTTGGTTGGTCCCGAAAACGTGATTGAACATTTGGCCCAATTACGGCGCACTATTGACCGCCAGGGCGATAGCATGCTGGAGAATGCCATGGCCGAGCTATTGCAAAACGGCGTGATCCAACGCCACCTGCGCAAATCATTACGGGTATACCAGCAGCGGCGCGACTTTTTTTGTGGATTACTGAATGATAGCCTAAAAAATTACGTGCAATTTAAAGTGCCGGAAGGTGGCATGGCCGTGTGGACTTATTTTGAATCGCGGATTGATTTAAACAGGCTTGCCCAAAATGCCTTAAAAAAAGGGCTGTATTTTCAGGGCGAGAATAGCCCGGCGACACCAAATTTTACCAGGCTGGGCTTTGCCTCCTCTACGCCGACAGAGCTGGAGCAATGTGTAGCAATACTAACCAGAGAAATCGGTTTTAAACATTTCTAATAAAAAGCAGCCAAAGAATTTATTTCGGGCAAAGACGCTAAGCCGCAATTGATTTACTTATTTTTTCTTTGTGTTTTGCCGTCTTTGCGCGAGCAACTTCCAACTTAATATCAAATCTTTGTTAATTTTTTTTGTCTTGCTTATAAAAAACACGCCAAAGCAACGTTTAAGACTTTGGCGCGTCAATTGATAAGCAATAAAGCAGGCTATCAATACAGCCATATTGTAAACTAACTATGTAAACAAGGGGCGTAGCTATAATTTTTTTGAATAATTATATCTGTGCCCCGCAAAATTAAAATTTATGAAAAAGTATCTATTAAGTGCCGCATTACTGATAGCAGTGAGCATCAGCGCACAGGCACAGTTTTCTTTAGGTGTTAAAGGTGGCGTCAATTTTTCCAAGATCAATACTTCTGCCGTTGGCGAATCTTCTGTAACCGGCTACCAGGCCGGCTTATTTGCCAGGGTTGGTAGCGGTTTATATTTACAGCCGGAACTTTATTTGGCCAGTAAAGGAGGAAAGTTTGATTTTCAGACAACTAACGGTACAACTGTAGCAACTGAGGGTAAGGTTAAATTTACTACGTTAAACGTACCATTGCTTTTGGGGAAATCATTTGGTGCTAAAAATTTGAATTTCAGGGTGATGGCCGGCCCGGTTTATAGCTATGCCCTTGATAAAAATCAAAACTTTAGCGATAATGTAAACGGTGCCTACCAGGATTTTGGCAACTATAACAAAAGCACGTTAGGTTTCCAGGCCGGTGCTGGTGTTGACATTGGCTCCGTCACTGCCGATTTGCGTTACGAGGGTGGCTTATCCAAAGTAAACTCCAACTACGGTCAGCGTCAAAACCTTTGGGCTTTAAGCGTTGGCTTTAAGATTTTTTAAGATGATATAGTGTAAGTAAACCATAACCGTTAATATAGCAAAGCCCGATCAAGGAAAATCGCCTTTAAAAGTTGATCCTGAAGAAAGGTAGCTCCTAAGGAGCAAAAAAGGATTAACTATTCATTTTCTACAAACAGATAGCCTCTACGAGGCATCTTAAAAGTGTATTGTCTTGTAAAGGTTAACCGTTTGTAGCTGAAAAAGCTTAAAAGCGATCGTGAAAGCCCGATGTGCTGAATTGATCAGCATATCGGGCTTTGTTGTGTTTGATCCGTTTCAATCCCGGGTTTATCACCATTAAAACAACTCCACCAACCGCTCTAAAGCCATTCCCCGAGACCCTTTTATGAGGATGGTTGAATTGGTGATAGGGCTGGCCTTTAGCCCGGCTATGGCATCTTCGGCAGTGGCGTAAAATGCCGCGCCCTGGTTTTGAATTTTGAATTTTTTACTGGATGTTGTTTCTTCAAGGTGTTCAAGAGTGCTTCGCAGTTTTGAATTTTGACTTAAAAAATCCTTCCCGATAAATATCCGTTCATCTACCGGGGTATCCAGCGCTTTTTGGATCACGGAGGCATGCTCGGCCGCCGACTCAGGGCCCATCTCGAACATGTCGCCCAGGATGAGTACTTTGCGTGGGGCCTGCAGTTTGCCAATATTTTCGATGGCTACAAACATGCTGCTGGGGTTGGCGTTGTAGTAATCGCAAATAAGGGTATTGCTTTCCGTTTTCACAATTTGCGAGCGGTTGTTTTTAGGCTGATAACCCTGAATTCCGGCATTAATTTCGGCTGCGGGAATATTGAAATAGGTGCCGATGGTTATGGCCGCCAAAATATTATGCAGGTTATAGGCGCCGGTGAGCTGGGTTTTTACGGTGTAGCTATGGCCGGTTTTATTGTTGGTGTACTCCAAAGTTAGCAGGGGCGAGTTTTCTACCAGCTCGCCACTCACCAAATCATCAACGGTATTGGTGCCGTAATACACCACGTTGCCCAGCTTACGGGCGGCAGCCATGTCAAGCAATGTTTGGTCGTCGCTATTAATGAATGTGACGCCCGAACCCCGAACCCCGCTCCCCGAACCAACTAAATAGTCGTACAACTCCCCTTTGCCCTTCTTCACGCCCTCTACCCCGCCAAAGCCTTCCAGGTGCGCTTTGCCTACGTTGGTAATTAAGCCGTGCGATGGCTGGGCGATGGTGCAAAGCAGTTCGATCTCTTTTTGGTGATTGGCCCCCATTTCAATAACGGCCATCTGGTGCGCGGCATCGATGGTTAAAATGCTGAGGGGAACGCCTATATGGTTGTTTAAATTGCCCTGGGTAGCCTGGGTTTTAAAGTGTTGGGATAGTACGGCGTTGATAAGCTCTTTAGTAGTGGTTTTGCCGTTGGTGCCGGTAAGGCCTATAACGGGGATGGTTAACTGGCGACGGTGGTAGCGGGCCAGATCCTGCAGGGCGGTAAGCACATCGGCCACCAGTAAATAATTCTCGCCCAGCTGGTACGCGGGATTATCAATCACGGCGTAAGCTGCGCCTGCTGCAATGGCCTGCCGGGTAAAGGTGTTGGCATCAAATTTATCGCCTTTAAGAGCGAAGAACAGGCTTCCGACAGCTATTTTACGGGTATCGGTACTGATAACAGGGTGCTGCAGGTATAGCTGGTAAAGTTGCTGGGTAGTAATCATGCGTGATGCGTTGGCGAAGTAAAGGTAATAAAGCCCCCTCTAAATCTCCCCCGGTAGGGGAGACTTTTTTAAAGCAGCGTTATTTTTTAAAGTCCTCCCTACCGGGGAGGATTTAGGAGGGGCTAATAACCACATTGGGTTCACGCGGACCCCTGGTAGATAATGGATATGTCGCCCCTCCACAGCACAAAAAAGCACATACCCAATTCTGGATTTTTATTCAGCCGTTAAAAAAAACAATATTATATTTGAACCCGCTGTATAACAAGGCATACGGCGGGTTCTTTTTTTATGGCAGCAGCCATAAATCATGAACCCTCAACAATGAACTAAAAAAGTTATGGGAAGAGCATTTGAATTCCGCAAAGAAAGAAAGTTTAAGCGCTGGGCCAAAATGGCGGTGCAGTTTACCCGTTTAGGGAAAGAAATTGTAATGGCTGTAAAAGCAGGTGGTGGCGATATTACTACTAATTCGCGTTTACGTACAGCTGTACAAAACTCAAAGGCGGTAAACATGCCTAAAGACCGCGTGGAAGCCGCTATAAAACGCGCCACCAGCCGCGATGAAAAAGATTACGAAGAACTTGTTTACGAAGGCTATGCGCCTTATGGTGTTGCCGTTTTGGTTGAAACAGCTACCGATAACACCAACCGTACTGTTGCCAACGTGCGCAGCTATTTTACCAAATATGGCGGCTCGCTGGGAAAAACCGGCTCGTTGGATTTTATTTTTACCCGCAAATCGGTATTTTCCTTTGAACCGGGCGACCGCGACCTGGAAGAATTAGAGTTTGAACTAATTGATGCAGGCCTGGAAGACCTGTTTGTTGAAGCAGATGAAGAAGGAAAAGACATCGGCGTTATCCACACCGCGTTTGAAGACTTTGGAAAAATGCAGAAAGCACTGGAAGAAGCGGGAGTTGAAGTAAAATCGGCCAAACTGGAGCGTGTACCACAATCATTCCACGAAGTAACCGAAGAACAAGTGGTTGATATCATGAAACTGATTGATCGCCTGGAAGAGGACGACGATGTACAGGCGGTGTACCATAATATGGCGGAGTAAAAAGCCGATTTGAAAATTTGAGGATTTGAAAATTTGAAGATGGTTTGATAAGATAGTAATTTTCAAATCAATAGCGCTTTTTCATTTTCAAATTCTCAAATCTTCAAATTCTCAAATTAAAAAACATGCCACTATTCAGCTCACGTAAGGAAGAAAAGAAAGTAAAGGTAAGCTTTGCTAACGGCCTGCTTTTTGTTGAAAAATCCGATGGTAAGCAACAAGCTTTCCCGCTGGAGTGGTTTCCCAAACTGATGAGCGCTACCGACGAGGAACGTGACGACTGGAAACAAACAGATAAAGGCATCCACTTTAATCAATTGGATGTGGACGTTTTATTATAGATGTGAGATATTAGATGTGAGATTTGAGACAGAATTGGTTTTGCCTCAGATTTGGTCGTAGGTGTGAGATTTACGATCAGGCAGTTTCACCTCATACTTAGTTATATGTTTATCGATATGGGATGTTAGATATGAGACTTAAAAATCGGATAGGTTTTTATCTCATATCTCACATCTCATATCTCAAATCTAACCCATGCTATTCGAAGAGTTTTTTAAAAAGAAAAGGATTGACCTTGCTGCTTTACAAGCAGCAGAGGGATTGCTGTTTTCGGAATTTAAAGATCATTTTGAGCAAATGGGCGCGAAAAGCTTTGATCATACCAAAAAGTACTGGTTCAATAAACTAAGGCGCCGGTTTCCTTTGGCATCTGAAATTAAAACCGAACGGGTACACATTGCCAATCCTTTGGCCGAACAAACTATTACCGATGGTTTAACAGCATCTGCAACACCATCGCCTAAAATTGGGTTTACACCAAAATTCAGGGCCACAGCGGCACCACCGAAACCTGTTGAAGAAGCAACAGAAGAGACAAAACCGGCAGAAGCATCAACTCCATCCGAAAATATAGCACCCAAACCGGCATTTAAGCCGCGTTTTAACCCTGGCATGGTAAAACCCAAACCGGCCGAAGGCGCAGATGCTATTGAACAAAAACCGGATGTTGCAGAAGAAGGAGCTGCACCACCCACAGAAACACCTGCAAAGCCCCCTGGTTTTAAACCACGTTTTAACGCAGCAATGGTTAAGCCAAAGCCTGCCGGGGAAAGCGAAGCTCCTGCAGATAAGCCGGAAGTAAAAGAACAACCACCGGCACAGGCCATGGAAACGCCTGTTGCCAAACCAGGTTTTAAGCCACGGTTCAACGCGGCAATGATGAAGCCGAAGCCGGCCGTGGATGAGGTTAAAGCTCCTGATGAACCGGAGATAAAAGATGAACCAATTGTATCGTCGCAGGCGGAAGAGACCAAGCCAGCCGAAGGGGTCCCGACTGCAAAACCGGCCTACAAACCCAAATTCAATATTAAAACCTTGCCGAAGAAACCGGAGCAGGAATAGTTTCCCATAAATAATATTTGCTGCTATTCCATGATATGTTTGTGTTTAACGTGGGCGAGCCTGTCACCCAGAACCTGTCGAAGGATTGCGCGGAGAGACCTTTGCCCGCTATGGTTCGACAAGCTCACCATAACACGTTGTACTTTCGATTGCGCAGGCTGTCACCCCGAGCCTGTCGAAGGGTCGCGCGGAGAGGCCTTTGCCCACTATGCTTCGACAGGCTACCTATGACAGCCCTTTTTACGATGTCATTCCTCCTTCAGAATCTCTCCAAATTTTACACTCAGTATAACTGGGCTTTCTCTAAAGCCGGCCAAGATGTTAAAGTCTGTTAAATCTCTCAATTTTTCATATTAACTACAGATTCTTAAAGTAATATTGAGGTATAAAAATTAATTTCAACCTGTTAATCGATACAATAATGGTATTCATCCACACCTAAGCATTAATGTGGGCTTATAATAGCAAGTTCGTAGTTGTAACAGTATTTAATATTAAAATTTTAATCATTCTTTTCCCCTAATCATGTGTTAAAATGAAAATATTAACAATAGCATTTTTCTTTCTTATCTCATCACCTGTTAACTGGCTTGGCGATTTTAGCAAAGCCCAAACCAAGGCGCAACAATCGCACAAATTGATATTGATAAATTTTTCAGGATCAGACTGGTGCGGGCCGTGTATCAGGCTCCGAAAACAGATCCTGGAATCCTCCGCATTTGAAAGCTATGCAGCAGAACATCTTTTATTGGTGCGCGCAGATTTTCCGCGCCAAAAGAAAAATCAGCTAAATAAAGATCAGGTAAAGTTAAATGAGGCGCTGGCCGATAAATATAACGCCGAGGGTAAATTTCCGTTCACGCTTTTGGTTGATGAATATGGCAAAGTTTTAAAACAATGGGATGGTTATCCCGGGGAGTCTCCCGAAAAATTTATTGAACAGATAAATCAGTTTGCCAATGTTAGCAACTAAAGCTAAAACAAGCGCTCCAACATTGCACAAACGCAGTTTGCGTTTGATGGGCAACCGCTTTGAGTTAAGTGTAGTTGCAGATAACCAACAATGGGCCAATGAGTGTATTGATGCAGGGGTTGATGAGATAAAACGCATTGAGGCTTTGCTTACTACATTTAGCAACGATAGTGAAACCAACCAGGTAAATAATAATGCAGGTATTAAGCCTGTGCAAGTAAGCCGCGAAACGTTTGAATTGGTAAAACGCTCCATTATGATATCAAATGTAACCCAGGGGGCTTTTGATATTACCTATGGTTCGGTTGATAAACGGTTGTGGAATTTCGATCAGCAAATGACCTCCCTGCCCGACCCCATTATCGCAAAAAGTATGGTTCGCCTTATCAATTATCGCAACATTGTGCTCGACGAACAAAACTGTACCATTTTTTTACGCGATCGGGGAATGCGGATTGGCTTTGGCGGGATTGGAAAAGGCTACGCCGCCGAAAGGGCCAAACAAATAATGCAGGATAAAGGTGTAGTAAGCGGAGTTGTAAATGCATCCGGCGACCTTACCGCCTGGGGCTATCAGCCAGATGGTAAAAAATGGACCGTAGGTGTTGCCAATCCCGATGCCTCCAAACAAATTTTTTCATACCTCAGTATCTCCGGCCTTGCGGTGGCTACATCAGGAAACTATGAAAAGTTTGTGATTATTGATGGCAAAAGGTATTCGCATACCATTAATCCGCGTACAGGTATGCCGGTTGCAGGTATTAAAAGTGTAACCATTATTACAACCAACGCCGAAATAGCCGATGCAATGGCCACCCCCGTAACCATTATGGGCGTTTATGCCGGGCTCGATCTGATAAACCAGATGCATGACATTGAAGCCATAATAATTGATGACGATGATAATTTATATACCTCAAACAATATTAACTTAACTTAATACCCCATTAAAATGACTCATAAACTGATTAAAATAGCCGGCTGCTTTTTTTTAGCAGCATCGCTTACATCGTGCGTACACCTTAAAGAGTATCAAAAAAGCAGGATCAATGATTCGGAAATGGCATTGAGCAACCGAAAAGTGGAGCGGAACGAATTAAATTTTCAATCCTATCGTGAAGCGGCATCAGGTGCCAACGCAGGTAAAACCGGCGGGGGCTGCGGTTGCAATTAATATTAAATCCTGATTCTGTAATTCCATGAAGAAAATATATTTATCTGTGTTGGGCTTTTCCCTGATATGCCGCATGCACACCTATGCGCAAACATCAAAAGATAGCATAGCCAATAACCTGAGGCCCGGTTTTAGTTTGGCTACAACCGTCAGTCAGGATACCAACGCGTACCGGCCGCGCAGGTTAAGGGTTGATGAAGTAAACCTGGTATCCAGCTATTACAAACAAAACGGCAGCCACTCGGCAGTTACCGCAGGCATCGGTACCGAAAAGGTAACGGATATTGCAAACGGCATCGACCTGAAACTGGTGTGGCTGGGCAATACCTTAAATAAAAACACCCTATCCGTAGGGCTTGGGTTTGATCATCACACCTCGGCATCTGCTGCCTGGGTTTCACAATCAGGAGCATCAAGTACCGGCGGCAGCCGGGTATACCCATCGCTGGACTGGACAATTGAAAACACCAAAAAAGGAACAAGCTTTGGCATAGGAAGCTATTACTCCGGCGAGTATAATTACCAGTCGCTTGGCGCCGATTTACATTTCTCGGCCAAAACAGCCAACCGGATGGGCGAGTTCGGTGTAAAACTACAGGGTTATTTTGACCATGTAAAGCTGATATATCCATCGGAATTTATCCCGACATCAACAACTACGGTTACAACAGTTACAACAGCAAGCGGTAGTTCATCAAGTTCTGAAAGTGGTGGCAAGGCTAATATTCCATCAAGCCCCAGAAATACTTACAGCGCATCGCTTTCTTATTCGCAAATAGTTACATCAAGGCTGCAGATCATGTTCCTGGCCGATGTGGTTACACAAAACGGTTTTTTAAGTTTGCCGTTTCACCGGGTACGTTTTTCTAACGGGAAAGATACGATAGAACGATTGCCATCGTCGCGGTTTAAGCTGCCCTTAGGTTTCAGGGCCAATTACTTCCTGGGCGATAATGTTATCCTGCGGTCGTATTACCGCTATTATTGGGACAACTGGGGCACCAAATCAAATACGGCCAATCTTGAGATAGCGTATAAGATTACGCCCTTCTTTTCCATATCGCCATTTTACAGGTACTATACACAAACAGCGGCCAAATACTTTGCGCCTTATGAGCAAAACAGCGTAACACAAGCGTACTTTACCAGCAATTACGAATACGCAAAGTTCAATAGCCAGTTTTTTGGCGCAGGTTTCAGGATTGCGCCTCCCAAAGGAGTTTTAGGCTGGGAAAACTTACACGATCTGGAATTAAGGTACGGGCATTATAAACAAAATGTAGGTTTGGTTTCTGATGTGGTATCGGTAAGCCTTGGGTTTAAATAAAGTAATAACCCGCATGGGAGATTAACGTCAAACTTCTTTTTTTGTACCTCAAATTAAAAGCCCGGTAAAATTTTAAATTTCACCGGGCTTTGCCTATTTTGCCCGTCAGTATGGAAAACACCGACGACCTTTTTGACAAACCGTTAAGCGATGATCCGGAAGAGAACTTACGGATGGAAAACGAACTCCTCCGTTTAAAACTACAGGCCGAATTGGGCGCCGATCCGCATATGATTAACCCCGTTGACCCGGAAATTGAAAATATTTTTTTAAAGAATATTTTTGATTTTGAGCATAACTACGCCAACGCCAAACGGATTAAAGTTTATGATTTACTGGGGCAGCCAGAATTTAAACCGGCAGATGGATTAAGCGATGCGCAGGTAGACGAGGCTTTGCAGCAGATTACCGATTTGTTATTCAGTAAAAATATCGTTGCTGATTTTTCTGACGATTTGGACAACCGCACTAAATATGCTTTCATTACCGAAGAGTTGTTTGATCACGAGACCGACGATTTCTCGATACCGGGCATGACAAGCCATTTTGATTATGAAGAGTTTCATCCAAACCATAAAGCTAACATAGATAATAAGGCCCTGGAGTTTTTATCCGAATGGTTTAAACAAAACTTTGGCGAACGTAGCTGGGTACTGGGCGATTCGTTTGTAGCTCCCGACAGGAAAACCTACAGCAGGAATGAAATTGTACACCAGCTTAAAAACATTTTTAGCGCCTACACAGCCTTTAATAACGAAGAATATTTTATTTACGACATAGGCTTTCAGCTGCAACCCGGCTCAAATTCGGGCCTTGGCCATGCCGAGGGATCGGTAAAATATGATGCCGTATTGGAAAACAACGAAACCATTCATTTTGAAGGCCCCTTTAAATTATACTTTTCTTTGGAAGACAATTGGTGGAGCATTTTCCATCTTGTGTTTCCGGGATTTAAATATCCTTGAAAACAAGTTTTAAGCCGAAAGTCTTAAGTTCTAAGTCGAAAGCTATTTATTCTCTTTTGACTTAGAATTTTCTACCCATGACATGTTGTAATTTCGAGTGCGTAGGCCTGTCACCCTAAGCCTGTCGAAGGGGTGAGCGGAGAGGCCTTTGCCCGCTATGGTTCAACAAGCTACCCATGACATGTTTTCTTTTCGACGTACGTAGGCCTGTCATCCTGAGCTTGTCGAAGGGGTGAGCGGAGAGGCCTTTGCCCGCTATGGTTCGACAATCTCACCATGACAGCCTTTTTATGATGTCATTTTCCATTCAGAATTTCGCGAATTTTACAACTACTAAAGACTCCAGACTTAGCACTATTCGCTCTCCAGCATTGTAAAACACCTGGCGCTTAGCTGAAAAAATAGGCAATTCAACAGTTCATCCTACCATTCAAACGACAAAACTTCCTCACTATCTATAAGCCATTGATTAAACAAGGCAAGGTTTTTCTCCCGCCCGGATATTTCAAACTCCAGAATGGTTTGCATATCCTTACGTGAGGTTTTCATCTTAGCTATTTTCAGTTTCAAGGGTTTTACCTCATCGTACAAGGTGCTTAACTGGCAGGCATTTTTAAACACCAGCCGGTAATGACGGTGCTCAAATTTATTATCTATCCAAATCTGGATAAAATCCAACGCATATAATACAAACAAGGTGGCAACCAGTGCAAGCCCTGTAAGTGCAAATTCGCCAATACCTAAAAGCATCCCTAAGGCCGCCGAAATCCATATAGATGCCGCCGTAGTAATGCCCGAAACAGAGGAGTTATTACGAAATATCACCCCTGCACCAATAAAGCCCACACCGGTAATAATATTGGCCGCTATCCGGTCGCGGTTAGTTTCTACCCCAAGCATATACGAGCATATGGTAAAAACAGTTGCACCAAGACAAATAAGTGCCAACGTTCTGAACCCAGCCGATTTACCTCTGATCTCCCGCTCCAGGCCAAGAATACAGCCGGTTACAATGGCAAGAAACAATTTTAATATTTCGTGGCCGTAAATGTTATGGTTGGGGTTCAGCAAAATGGTACTATCAAAGTTCATGAATAACAGGAATTGGTTTGGCTGTTTAATAACGGCCTGTTTACAATATTCAATATTAAAAATAAATGTTTCGCACTTTAAACTTACAACAATTAGCTATTATTTTTTGATTATGCCAGCAATAATGACTTGCCATAACCAATAACGGAATTTATGTTATAAAAATCTCAATTTACTAAACCAATTTAGCTGTTATATTAGCGGTCTCAAAAAACATCAACTGTATTATGAAAACGGGTATTTATCATAAATCCTTTTTAACTGCGGTGATAGTAGCCGTTATTGCTGTGGCGGCCCGGCATGCTTTGGCCCAGGATAAAAAAACATCAGGCAACCCGGTTGTTGAAGGCTGGTACGCCGATCCGGAAGCTAAAATTTTTAATAAGCAATATTGGATATATCCAACTTACTCGGCTAAATACAACGAGCAGGTTTATATGGATGCGTTTTCTTCGCCCGATCTGGTACATTGGATCAAACACCCTCACATTGTTGATACCACCGGCGTAAAATGGGTGCGCCGGGCACTTTGGGCGCCTGCCATTACCGAAAAAGGCGGTAAATATTATATCTTCTTCGGCGCTAACGACATTCAGAACGATAACGAAAAAGGCGGCATCGGCGTAGCTGTGGCCGATAACCCGGCTGGTCCGTTTAAAGATTATTTGGGCAAGCCATTGATTGGCCAGATTATTAATAAAGCCCAGCCAATTGATCAGTTTGTTTTTAAAGATGATAACGGCCAGTACTATATGATATACGGTGGCTGGGGTCAATGTAATATTGTAAAACTAAAAGACGACTTTACAGGAGTGGTGCCTTTTGAGGATGGCGTTACCTACAGAAAAATAACCCCCGAGGGCTATGTAGAGGGCCCCGTAATGTTTAAACGCAAAGGCAAATACTACTTTATGTGGAGCGAAGGCGGCTGGACAGGCCCCGATTACCGGGTAGCTTACGCCGTTGGCGATACCCCTTTCGGTCCGTTTAAGCGGATAGCTATTATTTTAAAGCAGGATGCCAGTATTGCCACCGGCGCGGGCCACCATTCGGTTATTAACGTGCCTGGCACCGATGAATGGTACATTGTATACCACCGCCGACCATTGACCGAGACCGACGGCAACCACCGGGTAATGTGCATTGATAAAATGTACTTTGATAAAGATGGCATGATACAGCCGGTGAAGATTACCAATGAAGGCGTTGCGGCGAGGGAGATAAAATAATTTGAAGATTTGAGAATTTGAAGATTTGAAAATGAAATTATCAAACCGGAATTTGTCGAATTAACAGAATTCAAAAAATTCCACTAATTCGACAAGTCAGTTCAGACAAAAATTATTACTTCAACTTACTCAAGGCCGCTTTCACCCTCGGGATCAATTGCTCAGTATCCTCCAGGGTGCTTGCACCTACCGATGCGCGGAACCAGTTTACAGAATCATCAGTTCCGAAGGCCGAGAATGGCACCAGGGCCACTTTAGCTTCCTTGATGAGGTAAAAGTTAATATCAGCCGAGTCTTTTAATACGTGACCATCGGGGGTGGTTTTACCGGTGTAATCAATTTTAAGCGTAAGGTATATCGCGCCCATTGGGGTTATCGAATCTACGCTGAATCCTTCGGCTTTCATCGCCTGGAAACCTTCGTGCAGGGTTGTTAAACTGGCGCGGATTTTTCCCTTCAAATCATCCAGATAAGTGTCTACAGCGGCGGTATCGGTAATAAAATGAGCCATGGCAACTTGCTCGGCCTTAGGCGACCATGCCCCCATGTGGCCAACAATGGCCTTCATGTTATCAATAATGTTTGCCGGGCCAAATCCCCAGCCCACACGCACGCCTGTAGAGGCAAAACATTTGGATGCACCGTCAACAAATACTGTATAAGGCCTTAGTTCGGGGCGCAAAGTAACCGGGTCGTAGTGTTTAAAATCGCCAAAGGTTAATTGCGAATAAATTTGATCGTACAACAGGTACAAAGGCTTTTCGCCTGCTTTACGGCTTTTGTTTTCGGCTATAACCAGGTCGCAAATTTCTTCCAGGTCTTTTTTGTTAAACATGGTGCCAGTTGGGTTCAGTGGCGAGCAAAGTGCCAATAAAGTTGCACCTTTTAAATGCGGTGCAATTTCATCTGCCGTAGGCATAAAATTATTTTCGGGCCTGGTCTCTACAATAATTGCGTTGGCGCTGGTTAGGTCGCTGTAATGGTTGTTGTTCCATGATGGCGCCGGGAAAACCACCTTATCACCCGGATCAACCAGGGCCAAAAAGGTTGAATAGATCAACGGGCGCGATCCACCCGAAATCAGGATCTCGTTAGCTTTATAGTTTAAACCCATGCGGCTTCTTAAAAATGCCGATACACTTTCGCGCAGGTTAAGCATACCATCAGCCGGCGGATAATTAGTTTGGTTGTGGTTATAAGCATCAACAATACCGTCTTTTAAGTCGGCAGGGATAGGGTAAATATTGGAGTCGAAATCGCCAATAGTTAGGTTGGCAATATTTTGCCCCTGGCGTTTTAATTCATTTATCTCGCCTGCAATCTTAATGATCTCCGAGCCGCGTAAATTTTGAGCTAATTTAGAAACACTCATGTTGTGGATTTTATGAGCGGCAAATATAGGGGGAAAAGGTGAAAGGCAAAAGGTTAAAGAGTAGGTAAAAGCTGAAAGGATAAAGGCGAAAGGTAAAGATGGCTTAAAAACAAAAAAGCGAAGAGCTAATCCATTCAGATCGCTTTTCGCTTTTATATATAGGCAAAAACCTTTTACCTTTCGCCTTTTACCTTCTATAAATACGCTTTCCTCAGCCTGATGATATGCATCCAGTGCATTACTTTCATTACGGGGTACACCGGGTCAATTTCGAACCATTTGGCGCCGAAGTTGGCACGGTTGGGGCGTTTGTGGTGGTTGTTCTGGAACAATTCGCCAAGCATTAAAAAATCAAACGGAGTGGTGTTTTTTGATTTGTCGCCGTTATCAAAATTGGCATAGCCATATTTATGACCGCACCAGTTAACAATAGCACCATGTATAGGGCCCATTAAAAAGTGAACGGGAATTAATAAATACATCCACCATTGGGTTGCAAACACAACGTAAAAAGCAATATATAAGATGCCAAACGCCATGCGCGATATCATCGACGAACCAATGTAATCAACCGTACGCCATTCCGGAATGTTTCCTTTAAAGCGTTCTTCAGGATCTTTAAGCCTTTTTTCGTGCATACGGTAGCTTTTGGCGGTATACACCATCATCTGGAAAACATCCCTGAAAAAATGTGGCGAATGCGGATCCTTCTCGGTGTCGCTGTAAGCATGGTGCTCGCGGTGCATTATAGCATAAGCGCGCGGGTTTAAAAACGATGAACCCTGACAAATAAATGTCAGCAGATAAAATGTTCCCTCAAAAAATTTATTGGTAGTGAACATTTTATGAGATGCATACCTGTGTAAAAAGAACGTTTGGAAGAAGAGTGACAGGAACCAGTGCCCGATGAAGAAAATTATTATTACCACTGAATTAGAATGATTAGAATGAACTGTTATTTATAATCTTTCCAAAGATACGATTAAAACGGATAAAAAGTTTTACCCTATTTCTTTTTGAAATTATTTTATATCCAATAAAGGTTACTAAAGTATACATAAGCGCCTTTTTTGCCTAAAATATTTATTTTACTTTATTACTGTATTTCAAATTGTTGTGTCGGCTGCCTGTATGATTGAAATAATGCATCAAGCATCCTGAATTTTCGGCAACTTTTAAAGCGTTGTCCTTGGCATCATAGAGCAGCTCCGGGCAATGCGTATATTTGTATTGTCTGGCCAGGCGCACTATCAATACCTCGGGGGGGGAGCCCCGAATACCGGGATCGTGATGTCAGGACTACCCTGTAAAAGCGATTGCCTGTCCTGTGAAGTCAACGGCAGCCGAGATCAAAATTAAACCATCATGCACTGTATAAATAATCTGAATCTTAAATGGCCCAACCCCGTAGGGGTATAACATTTGTAGAAAAAATAGAAAAAATGCTCCGTGCCGTAGGTACGGCACTTGCCGAAGCCAACACCATGCCAAAACAATCATCAATACAGCCCCTGGTAAGGCATACCATCGAATATTCAAAAAAAGACAACCAGTTACAGGTAACAACTGCCAATTATATCTGCGAATAAGCCGTTGGTACCAGCATAGTTGATGTTATTTTGCTAACAAGCAGCGCATCTGCATATTCGGGTACACTGCTTATCTTTTTCCATTGCGCATCGCTGCCGAATGCTTTCCAATTGGCATCTTTAGCGGCCAGGTTATCAAAAGTAATCATGTAGGTAAGGTTGGGTCTTAAGGGACCAATTACAGTTTCGCCCCAGAAAACAGGGTTAAAACCAAGGCGTTTAAAAATATCTATTTCACCCTGATCAGTAAACATTTCTATCTTTTTTTTACCGGCGGCTTCGCCGGCGCTTTGGTACTGGCGCAATTCAAAAATGCGCGGCTTCTTTTCGGGGGCAGCAGTAAGGATTGTATGAGGAAATGCTTTTAAAAGGGAACTTTCTATACGTTCATAAGCAGGCGTGGCAGCGGGTGCGTTAAGGTAAGCCGCCGCTTTGGCTACATACTCTTTATCGCTGTTAATCAGCTTTTGAACCCTGTCAATTTGAGAAGGGGAAACATAAGGGATAAGTACAAACACTTTAGTTTGACCCTGGGGCTTTAGCTCAGTAAATACACCGGCCCGCTTTATGGCATGATTATTTAACGCCGGTATTAACGCGCTTTGCAAATAATCTTCCACTAAACTTTGCTGACTTGCATCTTTTAAACTATAAACCCGTAGCTCATAATATTCTTCTATTGGCACTTCGGCATGCATGATATTAGCGTTACCTACAGCCGGCAAAACGGTTGCAGTTACAGCACCCACTATGGTCGATTTTACAAAGGAGCGTCTTTTCATGAGGGTATAATTCAGAAGTTTAAAGATAGTATTATTCTTCCGTTCAGATGGTTATAAAGCATTTGTGTTATAAATTTGAGCATATCGGCCTGCCGCCAACTCCAGGCAGCATTTGCTATATTTACAATTGGTATACTTCGGTATAAATGCCAGGAAATTATCCATGCAAAACCAATCCATACAAATTATCCGCAAAATTATCCATATTGATATGGATGCATTTTATGCATCGGTTGAGCAGCGGGATTTTCCGGAGTACAGGGGTAAGCCTCTGGTAGTTGGCGGGTTACCTCAAGGTCGGGGTGGTGTGGTTGCTACGGCAAGTTACGAGGCGCGTAAGTTTGGCGTGCGCTCGGCAATGTCGTCCAAGAGGGCATTGCAGCTTTGCCCGGATGCCCTGTTTGTTCGGCCACGATTTGCTGCTTATAAAGAAGTGTCGCAGCATATCAGGGAGATTTTTAGCCGGTACACCGATCTGATTGAACCCTTATCTTTAGATGAAGCCTACCTTGATGTTACCAACGATAAACTAAACATCGGGTCGGCAATTGATATTGCCAAACAGATAAAACAGGCTATAAAAGACGAACTTAACCTTACGGCATCCGCCGGTGTATCCATCAATAAATTTGTAGCTAAGATCGCTTCGGACATTAACAAGCCCGATGGCTTGAAGTTTATAGGCCCATCGGGCATTGAAAACTTCATGGAGCAATTGCCTGTCGAAAAATTCTTTGGCGTAGGCAAAGTTACCGCTCAAAAAATGAAACAGATGGGCCTGCACACAGGTGCCGACCTTAAAAAGCTTAGCGAAGACGAAATGGTGCGGCATTTTGGCAAGCCAGGCCGTTTTTACTACCAGATAGTACGGGGAGTTGATAACCGTGAAGTGCAGCCCCACCGCGAAACCAAATCAATGAGTGCCGAGGATACTTTTGCTTACGACCTTACCACCCTGCCTGAAATGGAAGCCGAACTGGATAAAATTGCCCAGGTAGTGCATGACCGCCTGCTTAAATATGAATTAAAAGGCCGCACACTTACCCTCAAAGTAAAATACAGCGATTTTAAACAGATCACCCGCAACCAATCATTCCCCGCGGCTTTTAATGATTTGGAGACTATCAGCAATACGGCAAAACAATTGATGGCGGCTACCAATCCAGAGAACGTCCGCATCCGGTTGCTGGGGATTTCGCTATCCAATTTTGGTGATATTGTGTCGAAATTAAAGGAAGAAAAAGAGGCCGGGCCGGGCGATCAGCTTACCCTGCATCTGTAATTTTTACCTCACCTGCGCCACACCGCCGGCATACCGTTGATGCACCTTTACCACCCCAAACTTACACCTCCGGATACCCCGAAACCAACTCGCGACACACCATTCAATTGAGTTTTGTCAACTTCGCCGTTATTGAGGTAAAGCAGGTCGGTGCCATTACCGGTTTGCCAGGTAAAATAGCCGCCACCAATTTGGGCGGCAAGGTGATTGGCGATTTGGTAATTTAACTTTCCACCTGCTTCTACCCCATAACCATTGGCATGGTGGCGGTAGCTTACCGGGTGCTGAAAACTGGTTATCAAATTCCAGTTGCCAGTGCTGTTGTAGCTCACTTGATGATAGGTAACATCAGCCTTAAATTTTAATTTTGGAACGATGGTTACAGATGAAATGACTTTTAAAAACGCGCCCTTCCATTGGGGAGAATAAGAGCTGTTTAAATCTGGGAACATGCCGTCGCGGCCAAGCAGGCGAAGAACTTCCTTACTCTCGCCATAACCAATATAAGGCGCTATGCTAAAACGATATTTATTAAAAATAACGTACCCCGCACCAAGGTTCCATAAACTGGCGCTGCCTTTATTGGCGCTGAAGGTTTGGTTATAGGTATTGTTGCCGCGGTTATCGGCGCCGTAATCGCTATCGTTCACTGTGCCGGATGATATAAACTGGCGGGAATAATCACCATAAACAATAAAGCGTTTCCAAAAGTTATAGCTTACAGATGCCGCCGCATTTTGGCCGCCAACCTTCATCCATTTAAGTTCCGAAAGTACATTGGGGTTTTGGCCGCTGATGTTGCCGGATATTGACCAGCCGAAGTTTTCCTGCAGGTAACCGGTGCCAACATCAATCCGCAGTTTCTTTTCTACCTGTTGTGCATGAACCAGGCAGGCGCAAATCATCAGTATAAAATAAAAGCCGGTAAACTTCATCGTCAGGTAAAAATATTAGCCAGCCCTTATAATTAAGGACTGGCTAATATAAATGTTAACTATTAATTTTAACTATTGATTTATGCCAAAAGCCTCCCAGCCCGCTGCTGTTGCACGGGTACAGGTCATGGCCTGTGTACCATTTTCGCTCGAAATAAAATTACCATTATTACCTCTTAGGGTAACTTTCCCGTCAGAGGTAGTTATCCAGTCGAATTTTTCCCAATCGCCGATGGTGGTACGGTTACAGGTAATGGCCTGTGTACCATTTTCGCTCGATACATATTTGCCCATGCTTTGTAAGGCCACCTTGCCGCCGCCTGCATCCACCACGGTAAAGGTTTCCCAGGCCTGGGCGGTTGGGCGGTTGCACCACATGGCTTGTGTGCCATTTTCGCCGCTTACGTATTGGCTGTTAAAGCCTTTTAAGGTGATGTTTGAACCAATTGGCGGCGAAGTACTGCTGCCCGAAAGGTTGTACACCCGCACATAATCAACCACCATGTTACACGGCAAAGCGCCATCGTTAATGGTGTTACCGGGCAGGTCGCCACCTATAGCCAGATTAAGGATGATAAAGAAAGGGTTATGGAAAGCACCGGTATTGTTGATGTTGCCGGCAATATTTCCGGTAACATACAAGGTATTATCTACATACCATTTGATAGAATTGGTATCCCACTCTACCGCGTAGGTATGGAAACCTGTTGGCGTAGTGGTGGTACTGCCGCCATACTGGCTGTGCCCGTTATTATACCAGTGCATGGTGCCCAGTATGGTATTGGAGGTGTTTACCTGTTCCATAATGTCAATTTCGCCGCATTGAGGCCATCCAACCCCTGGTGTATTTATATTGGCGCCCAGCATCCAGAATGCGGGCCAGGTACCTTGTACAGCAGGCAGTTTAATGCTGGCTTCAATACGCCCGTAAGTTGGCTGAAATTTACCGAGGGTTGTCAGTTTAGCCGAGGTGTAGGGCTGGCCGCCAACGGTTTCCTTGCGTGCGGTAATAGTTAAATACCCGCCGGATACGGTAGCATTTGCCGATTGATAATATTCCTTCTCGTTGTTAACATTGGGGTTGCCATTGTCAATATTCCAGTTGGCGGTGTTTACGCCGGTGCCGTTAAACTCGTCGCTCCAAACAAGCGTTGCCGACCTGGGTGTGGTGGTTTGGTTGGTTGCGGCAGCGGCAACAGTTGCCGCAGTTTGCCTGTTGGCGTCTTTTTTACAGGAAATGGCTAAAGCAGCCAGGGCGACTACTGCGAAAGCGCCCTTTTTTAAGTTTTGAATTGATTTCATAAAATTGATATTTGTGTTAAAATTGATTGATTGCTTAATTAAAATATTCGCTTGAACGCTGGCTATGACTCACCCCGGCTACGCTACACTGGCCGACCCTCTCTCCGGCTGAAGCCGCAAAGAGGGTGAAGCCCATCTTTGTTTTCCCCTTTTCGCCCCTCTATGCGACGCAGTCGGAAAGAGGGGCAGACGGGCGTGGCCTCGTCGGGGTGAGTCGAATCGCCGACATCTGAATTCAGGCCATTTCTCCTTTGCTTAAACTTTACTGCTACCCATGGCATGTTTTCTTTTCGAGGAGCGTAGGCCTGTCACCCTGAGCCTGTCGAAGGGTCGCGCGGAGAGGCTTTTGCCCGCTATGCTTCGACAGGCTCAGCATGACAACGCTCTTTAGTATGTCATTCTCCCTTTCAGGATTTCGCCATATTTTATCCTTCAACATGACCATAGTTTCTACTGATTCACCCCAAAAGCTTCCCAGCCCGATATGGTTGTACGGTTGCAGGTCATGGGCTGTGTACCGTTTTCGCTGGATACATACTTGCTGTTATTGCCTCGTAACGATATTTTGCCATCGGCATTAACCACCCAATCGAATTTTTCCCAATCGCCAATAGCGGTGCGGTTACAGGTGATGGCTTGCGTACCGTTTTCTGAAGACACATATTTGCCCATTGCCTGCAGGCCTATTTTACCCGCGCCGGCATCAACAACGGTAAATTGCTCCCATGCCGATGCCGTTGGGCGGTTACAGTTCATGGCGGTTGTGCCGTTCTCGCTGCTTACATATTGGTTATTGATACCTTTCAGGGTAATAACCGAACCTATTGGGGCTCCTGATGAACCGCTTGATTGTGTGCCGCTCCATTTAAAAGTGGCTACTGCGCCTGCTGCCAATGAGTAGGTAAATGATTCAGCTCCCCATTTCACCTTAAAGCTCACCGCCGATGAGCCGGTATTAAGTGCTACCAGCACCTTGCTGCCGTCTGAATTTTTGAAGGCCACATTTTGAATATCGCCGGAAAGGTTCGACGAAATACGCACTGCTCCGGGCCGTACAAAACGCGCTGCATGCCCAATAATGTAATAACCTACATTGCGGGTTATTGATGTGCCGCTTACGGTAATAGCACCCAGGCAGGTGCTGCAGCCGCCGGCAGTGTGCGGGTTGTAGTTAACATCGGCTGCCAGGTTCCATTCCAAAACGTTGCGGCTCCAGTTGCGCGTAGCGCCAATAACCAGGTTATTTACGTGCCATGATAAGTCGCCGCCAAAATTGCTTGGCGCGCCCACCCATTGCTCGGTGAAGTATACATTTTTGTTAGGATAGGCATTATGCACATCGCTCAAAGAAGCAATTGAACCCGCATATAAGTGAAATGCCGATCCATCAACATAAGGGTTGGCGCCGCCATCGGCCAAAACGGCCTCGGGATAATCAATCCTATCGGTATTATGGTCATAAGCGATAATTTTGGTAGCAAAACCGGCTGCCCTTATTTGCGGGCCCAGATTGTTTTTTATAAAAGTAGCCTCCTCGCTCGCTTGCATCACCATACTTGGGTTATTGTAGGGGTTAAGCGGTTCATTTTGCGGTGTAATGGCATCAATGGTAATACCCTGTGCCTGCATAGCCTGCAGGTATTTTACAAAATAACGGGCATACGCGTCATAATAAGCCGTGTTTAAGCTGCCGCCGGTATAGCCATTATTACCTGTAGTGTTAACCTTCATCCAGGTTGGGGCCGTCCAGGGGGTAGCTATAATTTTGATGGATGGGTTTATGGCGATGATCTTTTTCAGGATTGGCAGCATATCCAGATTTTCCTGGCTGATGCTGAAACTGTTCATATTTACATCGCCTGCCACCTGGTCGTAGGTAAAATCGCTCGAGCTAAGGTCAGATGCGCCAATGCTGATGCGTAAATAACTGATGCCTATTTGCCCGTTTGCCGTACCAAAAAGCTCGCTCAAAACAGCAGCCTGGTTGCCGCCCAGCCCGTTTAATAAACCGGCGCTGCCACCGGTTAGGGTAAAACCAAAGCCATCTATGCCCTGGTAGGTTGTGTTTTCGTCAACAGTTACCGTAGTGGCGTTGGTGCCCGCATCGGCAGCAAAATTGAAGCTGGCCTGCGCCTGTAACAGTTTCGATTGGTCGGATGTGGTTACCCAGGCATTTACGACTTCGTTGGCTGCGCGGGCTACCGTTTCGCCGGCTGGCGGCGCTTTGGCTTCGCCTGTATTGGCGTCCTTTTTACAGGAAAACAATATGGCCGCAGGTAGCAGGGTGAGGACTGCCAGCCGCTTCAAATTGTAGTTGATGTTCATAAAAGCTTATTATATGGTTTAATTGATTGCGCGAAAAATCCATTGCAAAAGGCTGATTATGCATTGCTAAATCGCTTTACTGATTTAACTAATGTTTAAAATATCGTCAATTGAACACCGGCAAAACGGCATCGTTCAAAATAGTTTTTCAGAAACACAGGCTTATGTATGGTTTATTATTACAAATCAAATTTATGTTATTTTAAATGTAATAAACAAATAAAATCAACATAAATAACTGATATATAGTATATTATATATGTTTTGATACGCTTATATCACATGTGTAATAAATTAAAAAATACAGGCTTAAACGCCTGGTTGGAGGATTTTAAAAATATCAGGAATAATTCTGATACGCTTGCGTCACAGTTAATTTTAACGCAAAAAGATAACCTGATAGAGGCTATTATTTCACTGGTGGGTTATGAGTGCGGGGGGGGGGCAATCTTTGCGCGAATAAAATTTGTCCATCGTCCATCGTCTTTTGGTGAACGACAATATTATTTGAAAGCCGCATTTCGGCAGAAATGACAATCGTTTTTATCAAAAGATTTAAACACGGATCGCTTTTAAGATTTTCATTGGCGATTATAGAGAATAATTGCTGTTCATTGAATCGCATTTGAAGACAGGCGGATTAGTTTTTCAATTTTTATTGATTTACACCCTAATTTTGAAGGGAGAAAGGGAGGGCTTTAAAAATTAAATTTCTCATATTGTGCTATGTCATTGCGAGCGCGGCGCGGCAATTGCGAACTATTATGCATGGTGTATGTGCAAGGTTCGCGATTGCTTCGTGCCTTATAATGACATCATTGTAAGTTATTGATAATCAATATTATTTTTTAATGTAGAGACGCATAATTGCGTCTCCCGCATGCAAATCGGCCTTGCAATCGCACCTT